>Ga0116227_10002570_pt1 | contig 41038 bp, 29 predicted proteins | sample S1TSphgellanicum_FD_89693 | JGI IMG/M metagenome (GOLD analysis project Ga0116227, IMG submission 89693) | Host-associated microbial communities from peat moss isolated from Minnesota, USA - S1T2_Fb - Sphagnum magellanicum MG | ecosystem: Host-associated > Plants > Peat moss > Unclassified...
TAAATATATATATTTGGTTTTGTTTTTTTATATTTAAATTATTTTTGTTAAATAATATAAAAGTTTATACATATGATGTAATATATTTAATATATATATATATATATATATATATATATATATATATATATATAGTTCCCCAAGTTTTTGGATTTGTAGTAATAAAAAACAATTAACATTGACTAAACTATCATTAATGACTTCACATATGTCTTTTATGACTTGTGGATGAAATGTACCATAACATGTTGTAAACAACTATTGTTTTAACAATTTATCTGTATGACTTTAAAGTTATTAGTCATTTTTGTCCTACTATTGAAATATTAGTCATAAATTTAATCATATATTTGAAGAATTCTTCTAGTGTAAGGTGAACCAATTTTGACGAATAAATAGTTCATAAAAAATTCATTCAATAGTGTTATGATATTATTGTTTAAGTGGGAAATTAAAGGTGATTAATGAAATAATTTAAAATATTGAATAAATGCCCCACTAGATAACTTTTTAACATGCATAGTTAGAAAAAAAAATTCATAAAAAATGATAATGATATTGATCTTTAATAATAACATCCATTTAAAAACATTTAAAAGTCCATATCTTTTTTTGGGTTAATGTTTTATTTATTTAAATGTATCTATGTTAGTTTTACTTTAATATATCATAGATTGAATTCATATAAGATAACCCAACAAAATTCATAAACAAAATGTATTTGTACAAAGCCATAAACAAAAGACCAATTTTTATTTTTCAACTTCAAAAGTTGAAGACTCTATAATTGAAGAATATATGTTATAATATTTTATGTAGATGTCTTCTTATTCAAGTTAAGAATCTTAATTCAATCGCAAATTTGGCATAATGATGATTTTATGACATGTTAATGCATGATGCTTTGCAAAAACTTATAGTGTGACGTAAAAAATGATCCACCTTGTTTTGCACCCACCCTTAAGAAGTTCTTGTTGTTAGTAGGGAAGGGAATGATAACATCCACAATGCATAAAAAGGCGTTAAATTGTTTGTGCAGCCATTCATTTACACTTTTAAGTAATAGTTTTTTTGGCGTGGTTTTGAAAGTTTCATAGTTTCTTTGTCAAATTTACATTGAATTGTTTTTGGCACCATAGTGTGAAAATTCACCAAAGAAAAAAGGTTGCCCATTACATTTGAATTGTAAACAACCAATTATTAACATTTCATTTGAAATATCAAATAAAAAGTTTGCATATGAAAATTTGAAACCAATTATCAAATTAACACCAATAAGTAAAGCACCTTGTTAATAGTTTGTCATTGTTAAAAAATCATGAAGCTTTTATGAATTGGGGTTATTGGTGGAGAAGACTTGATTTAGATTGAATAGTTTTTAGTGTGAATAGGTTCGTGAGTATTCTTACTTTCATAAAATGTACCATAAAGTCGGGATAGTACTATGAATCAAAGGATTGTTGGGTGGTTTTCACAAACAGGGCCAGTTTTGAGGTTGGTTATCTCATTGAGAACCAAAATTTTTACTTTATCTGAAAAGCGGTTCTTTGAGAATTGCCTCGGGTATCATATGGTCCCAAGTCTGATACCTGGGTCAGCTAAGGGACGGATTGATGGGTTGGATTCTAAAGGAGCCAATTATCATCCTACTAAGGGGTAAAAGTTTTTGTAGGTTGAGAAAATATGCATAGATTTTGTAAATTGGAAATTCACACCCAAGACCTTCTTGAGGTCAAAGGATTCATTTACAATTAGGATTCATCTTTACTTGGTTAAAATATTGCATAGTAATTTTATTTAAAATTTGAATATGTCAATGCATTTAACTTTAAAAACATTAACACATGTGTCATTTTAGAATAAATACAATTATAAGTATCTTCAAAAACATGGGAGTGTAACCAAACTTGATAACAATCACGATTCCTTCCTAGAAAATCATGGGATCAAACCCGTTTGAAATGAAACTTGGATGAAAATTGATTTTGTTTAAAACTCGATAGTTAGCTTTCGTTGGATTTTTAAAAAATGAAAAAATTTCTACAATTGAAAAAAAATGAATCTAAGTAAAATTTTGAATTTATTCTACAAATTGAAACACACAGTTCTTTGTAAAAAATGAGAATCACCAACATTGCTATGAATTATGAATATGTGCAATTTGTTTTGTGAACTATGGTGCAACCTTTTCCTTTGGTTAGCTTTTCCCAATGGCTAACACCCTTCCTAATGGATGTTTCTTAATTTCTTCTTTTAAGGTATAAGAATTTTTTTTAAAAAATTACATTGAATATGTTTGTTATTAAAAGTAATTTCAATACTTTGGGATGAAAATTGTAATTTAGAATATATGTGATTCTTGAAAAACACAATGAGAAATATCTTTGTTACTATTCTTTTTTATTGAATTATTTCAATGGTCAATGAATGATGTGGAATTTATCCACCAATAATGACTAGGAATCACATTTACCTTTAGGTTTAGACATGCACAATGATCATGTTATAATGGGGTACCCAACACATCTCCATGGCCAATGTTCTTCAAATAAAACAATCAACCATAGTCAAGTTGTCAAGTACTCTTATAACCATGTGCATGGTGTTCAGGTAACAAGCTGTTAGCCATTAGTTTATTTGGTAATTTAATGTTTTCCTTGTGCATATTTCATACTACATCATCCCAGACATTAATGTGTTTTTGAAGCTAAATAAGGTTAGTGTTTGGATGTGTTCCTTTCTTTGGGAGCCCTGAATCTTGGAAAGAATGTACAACAACTTAGGACATGTTTTCATTGATAATTAAAACTTGGAGATCTAGAATTTGTGAGTTGTAAGAATTATTATTTTTAACCTTACAAGCCTAAGCTCTTGGTAGGTAATCTTCAGTATTAAAAGAGTCTCAAATATATTTTTTCATGGATAAAAGAGAATATTTTGTCAAAAATGATCATTTTTTCTAGAAAAACAATCATTTTTTTTTAATAATAAATCTGAAAAAAGTTTCACCAGATTCGAACTCTGATTTTAGTTTGGTAGCATTTTGAAACTAGGATTTGACTATTTAGATAGGCACTAAAAACTTGTCACCATTTAATACTAAATCCCTCTTGAGATGCTAGCGAACGACGCAACATTAGAATATTGAGGTTTTTTTTTTAATGGTTTTCCTAACATATTTGAATTATGAATTCATGGTTATTCAGGGTTTTTCTAACTTATTCAAATTTACTCTAAAAGCGTTCTTTTATCCAAAAAATTCCAAACATTTCTGTTGCCACAGTTAAAAAATTCAAGTAAAGAAAAAGAAAACATTAGTCTTATTATTGAGCTCAGTCTTTTTTTCAATCTTGTAATGCACCCAAAGTGGCAAGCATCCCCAGACAAATTTTGCCTTATGTCACCAGTTGATGATTTCTTGCCAAAACAAAAAAAGAATGATTTGTGCTTAGCCTTTTTTTTGGGTTTGAAATTTTGTGTACAAATGTGAAAATAAATTTTTCATAGGAATTGTACTCTGTCACATATTCTCTTTTTGGGACCAAAAAAAAATCACTATATTTCTCTCAAGAAACAAAAATTTGAAAATTTTGGGCCAGATTTCCACTTGGATTTTAGAGAGAAGAGGGCCAGTTTTGGTGCGAGCTTTTAAACTTTTTGTTGGATAGGTTGCAGAAATCTGTTTCCATTGAATGCTAAAAGCCCTTTTGGGATGCTCTAATATGATGCAACATTAGAAATATGGTTGAAAAAAAAACCACTAATTCACTGTCGAGGAGGAATGACCATGGCTGTTCCTCAACCCTCTGTGACCACAGATCTTACACAAAATTCTTGTCCGTAGTCCTTACCTCTAGAGCACAATTTTGCACCATGTACACACACATTCATACAACAAAGCATAAAAAGTCTTTGAGAAACATATTGGTTCCACAAAGTTTGGGTTGTTGATTTTTATAACTATGCACATATGAGACAAACTGAGGTAGGTATGGCGCTCAGGGTTGAAGGTGTTACCAGAATAAAGGTACCACCCAATGCGATGTCTGAGGTGGTGCTTGCATTCTGGTTATGTGGGCGTCTGAGGACTTTACTCTCACTACAACAAAAGGTCTCTCTTCATGTCAAATGATTTCACTGGAATTAGAGTGAATTCACTAGTCCTAATGAAATGGACTTAGTGGGGATGTAATGAATTCACTAGTCCTCATGAAATTGACTTAGTGGGGATGTAATGAATTCACTAGTCCTCATGAATAGGACTTAGTGCAGATGTAATGAATTCACTAGTCCTAATGAAATGGACTTAGTGAGGATATAATGAATTCACTGGTTTAATGAACTCTGACTAATGAATTAAACCCACATTTTGTAATAGGCCTTCCCTGATCAATTTTTACAGATGCACATTTCAGAACAAAATATTGCTCGTTACAAACCGTAAGATCCCTCCAGTGTAGCTGAGTGAATCTTAGGTGCACTCCAAAAACAGTGAGCAAAGTTTCTAGCAGTGCTTTACAGACATGTAAGGTCCAACCAACATCTCCAACTACATATATATATATATAGGATCTCACTTTGTGGAACCAATATGTATCTCAACATGACAGCAGTAAAACTCTAGAGGCAAACTTTTAGCTCTATTGTGGATATGGTGCTTGTGAAGAAGACTTGTTTTCTTTAGCCTTCAAGGTCTCAGTCTTATTATTAGGCTAGTCATCTTGCTTGTAGCCACCATGCTACTAAGTCAGCCGGGTGGGTGTCATTCCAATGCCAAGTTGCCCAATGTCCAACTTTCATTCCAATGTCTATATTCTATTTACTGGTGATATGTTCCCTGAGGTTGTTGTATGGAAAGGGCATCTGATGCAAATTCCCATAAAGGAATTAGTCACCCAGAATTTTAGTGCTCTCAGAAACAATCATCTTTCTGAAGTTTGGAAGGTATATACTATATATATATATACTACATATGCTCCTCCTTCATGTTTTGTCTGTCTAGTAGCCAATTTGAGAAATTGTCTACCTGAAGTTACAGTAGGTGGCAGCCATGACATGTACACTATGGTCCAACTAGGAACATGTCAAGGCTGTTAAAGCAAAGCCTAGTTCAGTAAGGTGGGAATGAGTTTCTCAGGGCTAGCTCAAGAGTGAAACCTAATAAAATGTTTTTTTTTTTCTGGTGATACTTGTTAGTGTGTCTTGCCACAATTTTTAGGGTTACATGCGCACTATTTTTGTGTGGTGGCCATCCACATGTCTATCTATGGTTGGTGTATGCATTGTTTGTGTGCTGACTCACTTAGAACCACTGGTATTCTAGTGTTGTCGCGCCCTATTGGGTGAGTCCCCCTCAAAAGCATCATTCCACTATGCAAACATACTTGTATTTACATGGAGTGTAAATGACAATGGTTGCTAGGCCAAGGGTCTTGAAACGATGTCCCAAGAATGGGACATTAGCTTGCTAGATGTCTCAAATCCAGGTGTCCCTTGTAAAAACTTTGGATTGAGGGATGATGGGGCGTTTTGGTGTGGGATGTCCCAATTATGTTTGGTCAATGGTCATAAAATGTTGGGATTATTGAAGATAGCAAGGGAGTACGGGGACAATGAGAGCGATGATTGGGAACAATGGGAATGGCAATGGGGCATCGACATGTTATGATAGGGGATGGTTGGAGGTGCTATGAAGGATATTAAAGTCCTGAGGAGGATGTTAGGAACATTGAAGTGCACCATCATGGACATGATTTTTTTTCAACATGATGAGGGTTGCCAAGGGAAGATGGGGATGCTAGGAAGGATGAAGGTAGATGTTGGGGTCTTGAGGTGAAAAGGAAATTTGGTTTCTTATTTTTATTTTTGCAGTGAAGGGGAGCAACATGATGGATGTTGGGGAATGGGTTCCAGCAACAACACTAGGGGGATGACATGGGCATCAAGAGGCACACTAGGAAAGACCTCTAGGATATTAGGGAGGCAAAATAATGTTTCTTTTGAGCAATAAGGGGGTGTTGGGAAGCACATTGGGGAATGAGGGGAGTTCTAAGAAGGATGCCAAAGGTTACAAAGAAAGATGTTGAGGGACGCACAGTGCATAAAAAAAGACTCCAAGGGACACCAAGAAGCATGTCAAACCTTGGTTGGAACCAAAACAAATAAAAACAAGGGAGTGTGTCACACTCTAGCCTTGCCATCTATCTATGAAGGAAGGTTGTTTGTTTTGTTTTGTAGTTATGAGATCCACCGAACCCAGGATGTTTTAGATGGTGTTCTTGGTGTCTTTGGAAAGCTCTCGATGAGGAGGGGTGCATGGTCTTGGTTCCATGGCATTTGGACTTGCAGGGCAAAAGTTCTTGTGTAACAACTTTCTAACTTTAAGGTTTTGAGTGTGAACATGAAATAGTTTTAGGGTTTTTCAAAGAAACATGTTTTCTTTTCTATTGGCAGTTGAGAGTTTTTGCTTTCAATGGCGTGGAGACAAGGAAGGTTGTAGAATGGAGATGCGTCGATGTTTGGTAGCATTGAAACCTTGGTGTTGTTTTCTTCAGTTTGGTATGTATGTGTTGTTGCTGGATGCAAGATGATGGTGTGGCCAGGGAGCTGCCAAGTGAGGTGTGCTCGACGGAGATCTCTCGGAACAATGGCGGAAGGATTTGCTATAGAGAATATAAGTAGTGTAGATTTTTGTTTGGAGAAGGCAGAAGTTGTGGGAGTGAGGTTTTTAGATCTTTGTCTCAAGGAAAAGTACAAGACAATCCGTTGCGCAATGTATTCAGGGAGGCAGAGTGTCTATCGTAGAACTAGATTTGATGATTGAAAAGGGGGAATGATGAGAAGTTCTAAAGATCTCGAGAGTAACCAGCAACTCTTCTCAAAAGTCTGTGTTTGGGTTTTGTTCATATCTGGGTTTTATTGTTTTGCTTTTCAAGAATGAGTACCCTAATTTTAGGAACTCTGAAGGACTGCAATAGTCCATTGAGTCTACAAGGTCGATCATACACATGATGGGTATAGTTCTTTGTAAGGATTCTTGAAGCAATGACTTGGGGAAGTCGATGTGTTGTATTCTCGTCTTCTGTCTTGTCAAATGGAGCAATGGTGTCAAGGAAACGGGATTGTGTGATTTGTGTGGGCTAAGGGATTTACAATAACGTATGTAAACTAGAATTAAAGTTCCCGTGGAAGTCCAATGTGGTCTAGGATTTGTGTGGGTCTGAAGACTTTGAGAAGAAAGGCCATTGGGCTCAAGAAAGTGAGATCAAAGCAATCTGACCCCTGGAAAACCTCAAGCCTCTCTATGATGAAGAAGGCAGTTTCTTTGTTAGTTTGTGGACAAAATTTAGGTGGCCTTTGGCTCATGCCAAAATGAAATTTGGAGAGTGTATTTGCCATTCAATATATACATGTTTTGCATTTTGTTTGTTGTGCCCTCGTTTTTTGTCACACTTGAATATTGAATGATTTCATCACTGAAAATTAAATTAAATCTTAACTAACAATTTTAGAAGAATTGGAATGTGCCTTTGGTGTTGTTGGAAAGATCTTGATGAGCAAGATTTAATGGAATTAAAATTTGGATTTGGAATGTGGGAGATATTGATTTTTAAGTGATTTATGCTGCTAAAAATTCAAATAAATTCCAAAAAACCAAGTTTTTGAAGGAAAAATCAGTTGAGGATGTGGTAACACTTGGGCCAACGACACAAGTCACACTAGTTTACATTAAAATGTGTCTTACGACAAAAGAAGAATTATGGAAATTCAAATATTTCACCATGCAAAAATATAATCTTATTAAAAAAAACCCTCTAAAAGAAACCAAATCCTTCAAGATATTGTAACTCTATGACTAGTCTCAAGTTTCAACACAAGCCAAAATATCATATTTTTAAAATCTTCATATAAAAATAGACCTTTTACCTAGGGGCCAAAATCCCTTAAGCTACTATATTCTATAATGAATGTAAACACAATATCCTTTGCCTTGGTAGGTAAGGCCAATAAAGTAAAAAGCATTTTAAAAAATTAACTAGTAGTAGGAATGTTAGGGGACCTTTGGGTTAACCCTAGACCTCAAGGTTGTCACAAGATGACCTTAGGGACACCCCTTTAGGCAACCCTAATAAATAAGTTTCCCAAATACACTTACATATGTATATGTAGCCATATATCTTATGTGCACACTATTAATCACAATGCATCCATTAGAATAGGGAGCAGCCCACCATATCCACATGACAAAATTTGGCTATATTATATGAAAGCAAAAATCATTGTATATATTTTGCTACCTACTTGAAACATGTATAGAAATTTGGCAATTTAAACATATGTTTTAGAATTTTTTGCAAATTTATTCAGTGTGACATGTCTAATTGGTAATGTGTTAGACCCAATGGGGCACTTGTTTGTAAGATGGGTGAAAAAAAATTCTACCATTCTTTAGGAGGGTAGAGAATTCTAAGATGGGAGGTTGGAAGCACAAACATTGTTTTTTGCATCATAAAATCATGTTTTGTAGTTGAATCATATTAATTGCACACTTGAACAAATATTGGAAAAACATATATCACATTTATAAACCATGTTTGAATATAGTAAAGATTGATCATCACTATACTATTGCATTAACGAATCATAGATGAAATATCAACATTGATTTATCAATTTGAAAACGGATAACCAATGTTAAATTAAAGAAGGACAAAATTGACCATACAATAATGTGACATTTGTAATTAGATTATGTAAACCACAAACATAATTTCCATGTCCCCTTGGAACTTTGTACTTTTGATGCATTTACTAACTTGTTTTGAGTCTTTGGCCACACTATTCCATAACAAATATATGGCTATAGGAATCAATTATTCTGAGCATCATTTTTCACAATAGAAGAAGAAAAATCTTATATTTATAAAAAAGGCAAGAATGGGAACCCACACACAAGAAGTACAAGGAAAATAAAAGCACAAGAACACATGTTAGGAAAGAATATAACAACTAGGACATCACTATTACATTTATAAATAGAAAATCATATATTAAAAAGGCATTGTGTGCCACAAATCGACTAGTGATGTAAGTGCATTGGTTGTGATGTGTGGAAGAGATGGGAAATGTTTCTTAAACAAAGCAACACATTAATAATCGCAATGGCCTACACATGTTGGACGGCTATCAACATGTGTTGATAATATGAAATAAACATCATGAGAATTCAAGAGGACTATTGATAATGCGCTATAGTGACCTAAACACAAGAAATAAAAAAATGAATCAAAACAAAAATGAAAGCAACCATAAATTTCTATGCCAAGGGGAATGAAGTCATCTCCTGATGTGTGATGCACATATGATCATGTTTTCTTTTGAACGACAATTATTGTTGCATGTGTTGTCATGGACATCAAACATTGTACCGTATTTGGGCAGGTCAGATTAGTTATGACAATGTCTATTAAGGTTCAAATGTTGTTTCTGGTGATAAGAATATTGATTCATTGTTGAATGTGGTAGGGAAAAAGGTAAAAACCTTTTTTCTATACATGTGTTTCACTTTCCAAAACAATAGTTACAATATTATTTTGAAGAGTATTGTGAGCTACAATGTGCTCATTTTTGCATGGGCATCAAAGCAAATGAATACCCAAATCATCAATGGCATGTCCACATTAACAATGCAAAAAATGTGTAACTATAGGATGTGAAAAGCCAAGGAATGTACAGAAGAAAAATGGAATGTAAATGTGGTAGGACATGCTAATAACCAAATGCTTGTGATTGGACTTATGTAAGATCAAAAACATGTTCATGTGGCATTTGAAAGAACATCTACTAAAATTGTGGCAAATTCTTATTCGTGTAAATGGTCCATAAAAAAAACATGTAAATGAAAATATACCACAAGACTTTCAAAGTAGGGGACTTGAAAATGAACAATTTGGGGTAGTATAGTTCAGATATCTCACAATGTGAACTAGAAGGGAAAAGTGACAATTTCAACATGTGCCCTAGCATTGAAAAGAATAGGGTGATAATCTTGCTAGAAACAAATGATAAGTGTAAAAACAATTAGAACCCAACATCCCAAAAAGTAGGGGCAGTAAATCAAACCATTGAAAAAAAGCCAAGCACTCTTGAAATTATAAGTAAAATGACTTGACGACAAGCCAAATGATTCATCGTAGTGCCAAAAAATCCGACACCCAATAATAACTTTCTAACATAGCTATGGCATGTGAATCAAATTCAACATAATGTTGCAAGATACTTAGAAACGACAATACAATACATAATAAATAGCTTGAACACTAGGCATAACAAATGAAAGCATTGCAAAGGTTGCTTATGGATCTACAAACATAGGGAAGTTAATGATGGTGCTGATATTCTCCTAAAGCACTTATGCGACAAAAAAACTCAATTAATGGCATAAAACCCATTATGCATTTAAAATATAGAAACATTTGTTGAATGTAAAAAAACTTAGAAGAAGTGATATGGATAGGTTTAATCCTTGTGAAGACCAAACTTACACAACTAAAGGGAAGATCCTAATGGTGCAAATTCCACTTATAATCGTAAAAACCAGTTCCATATTTGAAACATTATCGACAATATGTGTATAATTGACAAGTGAAAGAAAAACACAAGTAAAATGGGTCACCATAATAGGGTGGAAAATGCAAAAATGTGTTAAAATGAACAAGGCTTCACCCAAAAGGTTCCCCTATTGTGTACCAAATTCAGATGAAATGATTATGAGATCCCCATGTCAAAAAGCTTGTGAAAAATATAGTGGGGATGGAGACACATGAAATTGTTGAACAAATTGGAAAATTTGATCCAAAGTATTGGTAAAAAATCACAACTCTTGAAAAATGTTTGTGATATGAAATAGAAAATAAATTTACATACTTACACATGTAGTACCATTCAATTTAAATGCAAACCTCATGGACCATCTTCTCACATTCATTTGTGTCATCACATGAAACTAATGAAAATTAAAATGCTTTGCAACTATATCCCTGAACTAAATGATGATTTTGCAAGCAACTAGTTCAAAGGTAGTTTTTTTAATCACATTGGGTCAAATGACACAAATTTGTTTTTCCAAAGTTAATATAAATGTCACAAATAAACGCAATATGAAAGGGGGAACATGACAATGAACAATGTACCCATACACTTCAAAAGAATATCAAAGCCATTGAATGCACATTAAAGTGGCTCATTTTTTGAGTCACAATGCCCATTTTTGCAAAATGCCCTTTCTTTGGACACCTATAACAAATAATAAAACTAATCAAATTGAGAATTTGAAATTGATTATACATTAACAACTTGATTATGAAAATGCCTATGTAATTATTTTTTAATAAAAATACACCCACTTTTCATAATGAACTTTTGAAACACAAAAATAAGAGCTGGTTGATAGATTGGATTGGTAAAGAATAATGAGGTTCATATTGAATTCCATTCCAAATTATCTATAGGGATTCAATGTATGGTGTAACACCAAATAATAAAATTTTATGTGAATTTTTTTTTCAAAAATCATAATCAAATTTTAATTAGGGACTTTTGAATGGTCAAAATTGAGCTATATTTTCATAAGTCCTTAACATAGTTGTGTTTTCGCAAATTTCAATATTTTCTAAAGGTGTATATATTTGGAATATGTAAATATGAAATATTTATTGATATGAAATTTATTGCTTTTGGTACATGGAGTTTATTACCATTGAACCCATGGTACTAAAAAAATTCGAAAAATTTACATTATGGAATGGACTTTTGTGGACTTTTGTTTTTTCAAAAAATGAACTCACCCAAGCCATTCATTAAGTCATTTGGGACAAAATAATATTGTAAAAGTTCATACACCATACTTGAAAGACCACCAGATGAAAGATGTGGTGAACATGCCAAAGCAAAAATAAATGCATCCTTGTTTAAAATAACCTTTGTTTTTGGATGGAAATCATTAGCAAAAGGGGGGGACAATTGATTTCTATTGATGGGTGAAAAAAACAAAGGGTTTTCATGGTCTTATTGAATGGGACCATTGGAGGGGAACCAATGCATGCACTATTGAAACATACTTTTTTACATGTGCAAGTGCTTGTGTGTGATGGAATCATGCCAATGGAGGTGGAAAAAGATTTAAAGCCATATTTGAAAATATCTAGGAAATTAAAACCTAGGCTTTACTTGTGTGTTCCTTTTGTAATCCTTTTTAATCACTTGCTCTGTATTGATAAAGGCAAACATGAATCTTTTAATGGCCTTTTTTGCCATTTCATGCAAAAAAAAACACCAAGCAAAAAAAAGCAAAAATGCATGTAAAGTTGTAATGTTGAACCGGTCAATGGTCATGTGAGCTAAAGGAATACGCAAGGCATGTTGAACATTATCATGAACAACATATTTCATATGGTGATATGAAGATAGTGAGGTAAACTTAGATATCATAAATGCTCAAGGTAGATGAAAAGGGGAAATTCGATAATGTTGAAGTTGTTTCAACCTTTATAGCTAATGATTTTCTATGAATGAAACATGTTAATTGGTGATGAACTAATCCTACCCCTATTACATAAACATGACCACATGCAAGACATGAAAACGTGAAAGGGATGTGCACCATGAACATTAATGGGTGAGAAGTAACTTGTGGGTGATGCAACAAATGAAGGGTACAATGTGTGGACATACCATTTGCTAACTAATTGAAGCAAAGTAAAGAGGATGGGAATGATAAAATGACAAAATAAAGTTGAATCATAATGGTCCATGAGGTTTATATTGACATCAAACTTCGATTTTGATGCCCATCATCACTTTGGGGTTGATGAAAATGTGACATTTATCAGTCTAAACAACACCTAAACCATTCCACCTAGTTGAAACCTTAAACTTTCATCTCATCTCACCTGCCTTCAACTCTAAACCCTAAACCTTAAGCCCAAGAGAAAAGGTTAATATTGAAAGACTCAGCAAAACCAACCTTGCATGGACCACCTTTTGTGCAACACTCAATCCAATTTTTGGATAGCCTCATTCACCTTTTTGACATTTGAATAAGTTATGAATTCAAACCCATGAAACCTCCCAGATTCTTTGTCAAAGATCACCTTAGCATCCAAAACCTTTCCATAATCATTAAATTCTACTTAGAGATTTTCATCATCCACTATCCAAGATAGGTAAATAACAAACAATTCGTTTGCACTATCATAACATCACTGCACCAAAAGGTCTTGTGACAAAAAACTAGGGCACACAATAATCAAAACATGGACTACACATACTAAATGGTAGATACACTCTTAGAATTATCCATTGGCATGAGCATGTGGTCACCTAATTCATATCCTGTGACCACCTAAGTTCTTGACTTCACCAACAAAGAGAGGCTTGAAGTCTCTAAGGGGCAGATTGCTTTGATCTTTCTTTCTTGAGCCCACTAGCCTTCCTCCTTTTTTCAAATTTTTTAGACCACATAAACCTATAATAACATTAAACTTCCACAAGAACCCAAGTCCCAGATTGCATTTTGTAACGTAAACCCTTGAGTCTATTCGTACTCATGACACCATCTCTCAAATCGACAACACATAAAAGTAAGAAAAAAACCCACTTCCATTCCCCATTGATTGTTTCACAAGTTTTACAAAAACCCACAGTCCCCCTTACATGATCCACATTGTAAAATCCATGGACTATGACTATTCTTTGATGTGCCTAGTAATTAGGGTATTTTCTCATGATATGCATATCAACTACACTCCCACACAATTCAACCTGACACACACACATTGAGAGGATTTCTAGTCGCTCTTGAGACTTGATGTGCTCCCAAGTTCCTAGTTAGACCCAAGATGGGTTTAAGTTACTCAAATAGCAGAATTGTGAGGAACTCGAGGCACGTTCCTAGTTCTTAGCACTAGAAGGGGTAGAAGGCCGTGCTGAAGTTCTGGGATGGGACTAGGAAGAGTGACAAGTTTTAGTTACTTACTCAAACCTGCATTAAACCAACCAACAAGTTGACATATCACTTTTTGGAGCACCTTTAGTGTTAGGACAAGCCATGGGCAACTCTGGACTCAAAATACTCACCACGGCCTGGACTCGGGGGGAGCCACCACCTTCCCCCATATAGTATTCTTTGTGTCTTTCCGCGGCACCTACATCCAAATGGCTTTTTGTCCTAGGACTCCCAAGGAGGAGTCCTGAAATTGTCTCGGTTTGGACTCTCGAGACTTTACGAGGTCACAATTTTTTGCTCAGACCTTCGATTGGGATAAGGTCTGAAGCAAACTTGTAGTTCTCCTCAAGAGCTTTCCAATGGTGTATCGCACTCCATTTGCATGCACCGAGGTTGGGTCAATTCCCGACTTTTAATGGTCGGGAGTCAAATTGCCAGTTTGACTCCCGACCCTTCTTTTTGCCATAACATGTGCTGTAAGTGTCCAAATGCCCATGCAAGCCCATTTTTGACATCTACACTTCAATAACTTTCCAACGATATAAAGAACACCTCAATGCAAGGTGTTTTGACCTTTGCAATTGAACTCTAATTTTGACCTCTACAATCAAACTTTGAAGTTTCAGGAGTCCCGGAAGACTCCCAAGTCCCCATTTTGGGAGTGTGAGTTTCATCCTCACACTCTCTCAAAGTAGGGTTGCGACAAGACCCCCTAGGATCTTCATCATCCCCCTTGTCATAAACCTTCAAACTCAACTCCTAGACTAGGTTTTTGACTTCCAAAGTACATTACGCATCGAAATTTTTCTATACATTTATTAAAGCCAAAAACTAGTCTTTCTTCTCTCTAAAAACCTCCTTTCTCCCATAATTCCATCCCCCCTTGCCACTTGCTTTGCTATTCTTCTTTCTTCCGCTCCATAGTGAGATTTCCATTGGCCGCTCTTCGCTTGACAACTCCCTTGCCACACATTCAGCCAATGTCCAGTAATATCCACAACAACATACACATCCCAAATAAAAGAAAACAACATAAAAGCTTCAAAGCCATAAACACCACCGCATCTCCATCAGTGCTCTTCCTTGTCTCCATGGCCACCGTGTGCAAATACTCCCAGCTGAAAACAGGAGAAACCATTATTCCTTAAAACCCTAAAACTCCTTCCTATACACATCCAAACCCTAAAGTCAAAAACTTGTTACAGTCTATAGTGCAAAGGCCTTTTCCACTGGGTGGCTTTGAGATCTTGCCCTCCCAGCAAGTATCCCTCCAACTTCGCCTTGGCAGACACGGCTTCCTCATGTGACGCCATGGTCACGAAACCAAACCCACGTACAGCTTCTGGAAGTTCCTTTGTAGTAAATGACCTGGGAAACGCACGGACATCAAACACACCGATCCCACAAATTGGCTCGGGACCCAAGAATGCTTACCACCATGGCATTCAGGTGAAGAGTTGGCATTTCCACACCAAAATAAAAAAGCTCTAGCCCTCCACATGTTCCACATTGCCACACAGCCCTGGAAGATCTCCACCAGCTGCTAACTGTCACAAGTCAACGGCAAGTACCCTACATCTATAGTTTGGCGCTCTCCTCGAGGAACAACAATTGAGTGCAGCAACTACTTCCCATCTAAAAGTTTCCGAGACTTGCTAGTACCCGCACAACTAAAGCAATTTAGGAAGCTAGGAACCAGGGGATATAGTCCTAGGCCTACAACTCTAGGAGGTTTCTGACAAGCTTGACAGCAAGCACAAAAAATTCAGCTAGCTAGCTAGCTTGAATATTTCTTCTCAAATTTTGTTCTACGATATTATTTGATTGTGTAACCAAATAGATTTCGGACCATGATGTATCTGAAATCGTAGTAATTAATAAGAAAAAAAGACCTGTACAGGCTGCGCACGTTATTTCATCTCCCGTGATCCAAGACAGAAAAAAATTGAAAGATTGTGGCTATACTTATGAGGATTTGCGCAGTAGCTACAAAATCGGCATTCAGTAAGAGATACAGGAGGGATATGCAAACAAAGACTAGCACTAAAAATCTTTCTCTTCCCTGCATCTCACAACCTCCGTAACTAGTCAATTAACCCACATTCCCACAATGCTCCTCTACTATCTACCTAAACACTATTGCTTTTGATCGGGCTCAGTTTCGAACCAATCTACAATCGACTAGGAATGGTCTCTGTGTTTTCTCTCTTTTTGAATATGATGAGTGTTTTGTATTGGTAACACCCCAGGTCATGGGCATTACCAGAATAAGGGCCCAGACAAGGCAGACCTCAAGCGGGCCTGATTTTGTCTGCTGTTGTGTATTTGCACAGTTGTATTTTTGCAGGAATACACCTGACAATTGTATATGGTAGGCACTCTTGCAGACACAAGAGCAGTATTTACAATCTTGTGAGAGGAGTTTACAATTTTTAACACATCTTGTTCATTAAGCATGTCTATTGACAATTTGAATTTTATGATCAATGAATTTGACATGTGACCAGCATGTTAATTAAAAATGACCCCCAAACTCCACTAAAATGTCATGCCCACTAATCTGACATGATGCAAGGACCTTTTGACTTAGAGTTTTGTTGGTAGGTTCTAATGTAATTGTGTACCCACTCACCATTTCTAGAAGGAGAATTAACAAAACCATTTCGGTAGTGTAATTGTAGTATCTCAAGAGAATAATTAACAAAGTTGACATAGCATGGGTAGGGCTGGTGAATAGTGCCATGAGAGCTGCAAACCCACCCACTGTAGTAGCTAAGGGTTTAGGGTTTTAGGGTTTATGGGACATGAATTCAAAAGAAGAGTATCCACAAACCATCCATCTTGCATGGTCCATTGGTGGGTGCTGGTTCACTTTGACCTATATGGTGCTAGATGCCTTCCCTAGATTGTTTTTCTTGTTTCTTTTAGGCTGCTGTAATTAGCTTCTCTCTATTGGAACATTGCCATGGGGATAAGTATGAGCATGCAGTTCAGAATATGATTCCCTGGGGCAGTTTACCTGGTTTGGAGGGTTAGAACCAGCTGTGTTGTGCATGTAAGTCAATAGTTGTATATTTGACGTGTAAATCTTGTGTAACTGTAAATCATTTACATTTACATGTTTGAACACATATATTGTTGTCATGTATATTTTTTGTTTTTTTAACACTTACATTTACAGGAGGTCAATTTAAATATTTATCAAATACAGTCCTATGTAAATGTTTTGAGGCATGTAAGTGTATGTTTTGAGATGTGTAAGTGTACCCATAATGTACATACTTTCTTGCAAATCCATTAGTTGTGAGTGCATGTTTTGATGATTCTTTTTTTTGGCAATGGACCATTTGGTTGGCCTATCACCAAAAACATTATGAAATCGCCCCCCCTTCCCAATTAAAAATCACATTGTTTTACACTTACATTGTTTTATACAGCCATGAAAAATCATATAAATGTATTTTTTTTACTTACATTGTTTTATACCACCACATAAAATCACATAACAATATTTGTTCTTATATTTACACTGTTTTTAATGGATATTAAACACTTACGCGGCGTGTACATTCCGAATGGTAAACACACAACACTGGTTAGAACTCTTGAAGAGTAACTAGGTCTGATTTTTGGAACTGAGTTCAGAACTGCAACTGGGTTCTCAGTTTCTTTTTTTAAAGAAACAGAATTGAACTGCAACTGGGTTCTTATCTTTTGAGAACTTAGAACTGGAATCAAAATTTTGTTTTGACAAAGGACTAGAATTAGGGATTAACTGGAAGTTAACTTGCAGTTAGTAGCTGCTTTTGATCTGGATTACCTGAAACTGGACCAGAACTGGGTCTGATTTGCAAAACTGGAGCAGAATGGGAGCAATGGTATTTGTTTGAAGAACTGGACCCAAAATCAGATTCTGGCTTCCATTTTTTGTGAAATCAAAACCAGAACCAGAATTGCTCTAAATTATTTTTGAGAACTGGAACTGGAGGTTGTCCATAATAGTCAAGAACCGCCCAACACTGGAGAAAACCCAGCCAAACTTTACTACACCATGATAAATTTTGCTTCTTGTTTTTGTGTTGAGCACAAGGTTAATAAGGGCTAAAAGTCTCTAGGGGAATTCCAATGGTGTCTCTAGGCGAATATTTCAATGGTGTCGAAATTGTCTACATTGTAGATGACTTGGAACCAAGTGATGAAATTCCCATTTTAAAAGCATGAAAAAAATAGTTATGATATTTTGTCAAAGATTTATTTTGAACACTGAAAATTTTAGGTTCAAGAAGGTTTTGAATTCAAGTATGCCCAACTTTGTATCGACTACAGCTGATTTCTGAATATCATGAAAGAAATGATAACTGTTGGATTAAATGTTAATGAAATTGGACAAATAATTCTCTTAAGATTGTGTTCCACACTGGACCAAATTACTTTTGGTACAAACCACCAATGTGGTGTAGTATTTGTTCTGGGAAGGCACAAAGATTTTCACCACTAGTTCCCACCCCCAAGAAGTAAATTTGATTTTGTCAAGGTTCAAAGCCATAATCTTATTAAAATCAAATAAAAATTTGATTTAAAATTTGGGCAATGGTGGTAACATTGGAATTGGTTTAAGCTAGGGTGATGGTTATAAAGTCCCATAGTATTTCCTCCTACCAAAATAGATTTTGGTTTGGAATTTGTTTTGGATGGAATGAAAAGATATCTTTTCAAATATGTGCTTTTCTAGAGTGTTTTTTTTTCCAACACCATAATCATGAATGATGAAAATAACAAGCAAATTTTAATACCTTTTGCCCTAATTACATCCTAGTTTTCTTCAATTGAATTTCAATTCTAGTCAATGGAATCCGAATCTGATTGAATCTACCCAAATGAAATTGAATTTGAATTAAGTTTAGTTGAATGAAATTCCAATTCAATTTTGGTTGCATGTAATGTCATTCAATATTTTCATTTAAATGAAAATTAATTTTTCACTTTTCTGCTCATCATTTCATGGTCACTAGTAATGCCCAGGCCAAGTTGTTGATAGATAGATAAAATTGTAAAGGACCAAGTTAAAGTTTGGGTATTTGGGAGGTCAATTTACTCAAGTTTTATTAACCCTAAGACATGTAAGGATCCATGTCCAATGGTTCAAAAATGTCCCACTTCTGTTGTATTTTGATACCTTGAGTTCTGGGAACCCAAAACTAGAATTTAAGAAAAGAAAAGTGGTTACACAATTATCTTCTATTTGAAAACAAGTCTGGTGATATAAGTGATTCTGCTTTGTAAAATTTTAAAGAACTGGAATTTTCAGTTATTTAAAAAATCAAATGATTGAACCGTTGGTTCCTAAGTTCTGTGGTGGTATGTTCTTGAGTTTGAAATATTAAAACCCCAAGAGGGTTTCCAGTTCAGATTCTTGTGAACAAACTTGAACTGACTTCCTTCTGATGAAATTAGCAGAAAAAGTGAACTGTGGAACTAGCTAGAACCAAAACCAGAACTGTGAGAAAACAATTTTTGAATGCAAGTTCAAGTTCTTTGAAGCAATTCAACTCTCACTTACACCCCCTCATTTGTGCCTTCAGCAATGTTTATCACATGTAAGAGAATAAAGTTATCCATAAACTCACCCTGTCTTCAACCTGTGTTTGGGCTTGCTTTCACCCTCTATCCCTTCTTTCAGTGGTATCTGCAAAATAAGGAAATTTTATTAAATCTCAGTATGAAATGCTGAAACTCAGCATTTAATGCACAAGGTTCAAGACTAATTATAGTAGTTGTATAGGTATGAGCAGTGAAAATATATGTAGGCTAGCATCTGTGGAGGCGCTCAGGGTAAAGGAGAGATATGATGAAACTCAATTTATCACCAAAATTGGTGGAAAAACTAGTTTGTGTCCCACTTATTTCACATTAAAATTTTCGTTCTCAGTTACGCATTTGATGCTCTATTATGCCAAAACTGGCCATTCTTGCCCCCTAAAAATAAGACTTTACAGATAACTCTAATGTACTAATTATTTCTCAATCTTCACCTATAAATAATGGGACAATACAAGTTGAAAAATAACCATGAGCTAAACCAGTCATTATAATCAACCAACCAAGTGCAGTCAGTTTTGTGTGTAATACCTTTTCCAAACACTAGATCCTGTGCAAATTTGTTGGTGCAAACTAAAACATAATGTTATAATGTTATACATCATTGTAAATTTACTGTGCAGGCCAATTTGTTAATTTGTTGTTGCTGTTGGAACTACTCTTAAGATACTAGGCAATCTGAATATTTTGAAGACTTGACAAGTGCGTTGAACTTTATACATTCATGATCAAATTTAATTAGTTGTAGAACTCTGTACCTATACAATCTGAAGTGTTAAGAATGTGTAATGTTCAGAAACTTGGACTCAGTTTCAAATTGGGTCTGAAAGTTCTTGAATTTGAAAGAATGAGCCAATATAAGAGCCAAAAGGTCTAGATATTTGAAGAACTAGGCTCAAACCTCAAAACCAGCACCCTGAGAAACCTACCAAACAAATTTAAAGAGAACCAGGTGGAGTTTCTCTTTAAGAAGGAAGCAGCGTCAAGCAACACGGGTTCTTTGTTCTTTCCTCTTTGTTTGGTGAGGTGGTTGGTACTGCTGGTGGTGTCTTGGTTCCACTATTCAAGAACCGGGGTACACATGGCCAAAAATAAAATTCAACACAAAATATTAGACTTATCCATGAAGTCTTGGGCCTGAGTTTCACCCCTCATTTGATGCTTCATACCCTCCTGCCTGTTGTCGTCCGCAAAGTAATGAAATTTTATTAAATCTGGGTATGAAATACTGAGAGACTCAGGATTAAATGCACGAGGCGCGAGAGAACACATTTATAGCTACAGTACACATAGCAGCAGCAGTGATTGGTTGAAGGCATTCAGGAAAAGCAAGGAGAAAGGCAAACTTAGTTTAGCACCCAATTTTGCTGATAAACTGAGTTTCATGCCCCCTTGAAGCCTGGTGTGCTTTCTTTTTCCTGTTTTAAAAAAAAATCTCATCCCCCTATGTGACCAAACAGGGGGTTCCGGTGCCGTCTTTTCCTGACTTTATGGATAACTTTAATAACTTGTATAACATTTCTTATCTAGAGTTTTCATCCATTTGGATGAATGGTGCAGATACTGATTATGGAACTCCTCAGATGCAAAAAGAGGTATTCCTAGTGGAATGGGTCCTACGTTTGGATTGCAGAATAATATCTGTAAGAGGGCAGATTCTGCCATTTCTTTAAATAAACTAAAACACAGAAAATGCTAGTTGGCAGCACATTACAATACTTTCTTAATCGGGTTATTGTGAGGAAATGTGTCAACTTGGTCACTTGAAAGACTCAGCCTCTACAATTATTATTAACATTTTGAACTAGAATGGGCTCCACTTTACACATCATACGACACATCATGTACCCCTCTCCTTATTCCATGCCCACAATCCAGACTGCATCCTCGCACATGAGATCGGCAGCATCTTGCCCAATCCCAAGTATACACATTGGGAACACATTGAGAACAATTAAAATCCAAATAATTGAACAACCCCGCACCCTCCCCACCCATTCCCCAAAATAGAACAAAAGTGCAATAGTAATGCGGGCAAGGACCTTGTCTCTAAGTAGTAGCCTATTAAACTTTGAAGTCTTACTTCACTTGAGAAAACTAAGAAAACAAATTTAGATCACCAAATCCAGCAATACCATTGGCCTGCAAAACAAAAAAAATCTTCAAGACTACACACAACCCTATTCTGCTAAACATTGAGAATAATGACCCCTTTCAGGCAAATTTAAAACTCCTGAAAAATATGATTTCGATCGAAACAAAGGATTTTTCATGGCAAAAAGAAAGACCCAACCAAATTAGCCAGATTTAAATATGATAAAATTCCCCAGTATGTGCCTAGTAGCCAAGAATATAGAAGGATTATGTTCTTTTTTCTCTTTTAAACATATCTAGTATATAGCCAAATTTGGCTAAATTATTTTCTGGATGATGCCCACTTTGACTACAGCACACAATCCTTAAAAAGAAACCCTGGTCAAATAAATAGTCATGTCATAAATAAATAACCATGACAGGCACTATTTAAATTTTTATTTTTTCTTAGGGCAGTTTTAAGTGTGGACTTCTAGTCCAGTCCCAAGTACAATAACCTGCCCAACCCACCAAGGTTTCCTCACTAGGGTTTTTCTATTGACAAGTAATGGCAAGTCTAAGAAGATGGGTCCAGTACTACTAAGTTAACACACATTTCTCCCCCATTAACAGGTAACACCAGGCATATATCCACATGGAATGCCATGGTGGGCATGCTGCACATGGGCAGCTATATGGGGTGCATCATAGACCAATCTTGAATTTGGAATCTTGGCTTAGTGGGGGGCTTTCATTTGTGGCTTGTTGCAAGCAAACCATAGCCTTGAAGCTTGAGGTCCTTATGTGAATCACATGAATCCTTGTTGCCAATCTTCTACTACACAAAGGACTACCAATTTTGTTACATAGTCAAGATATGCTGTTGTTGTCGTTGTCATTGTTGGTTCATCCATGACATGGACCAAATGATGATGAGATGTATAGGATTAGTCTTTCATTCGATTAACGATGATGTAGCGATTGTTGCAAGAACCCTATGCAAGGCCATTCTTTTCAATAGGATTTAATGTGGTGCATAAAGACATAGGCGCCTAGAAAGAAATGATAATGAATAGGTGAAAGCGGTTGTGGCATACATACAATGCAAGAGCTGATTAAATAATTTCATGGAGAAGGTGATTGAAAAGATGTGGAATGCAATTTCAAGTGCATAGATGTTACTATCAATGAGCTTGGGACATTGAAGTTGCCTAAATGGAATAGCTAGCTACTCCAAGAATTGTGGGTATCAAATGGTCTAAAAATGTTTGATTGATATGGTGTGTTAACCATGAGAATTAGAGAATGTAGAATTTTTGCAATCATGGGACAATCTTGTCTTCTAGCATTGTTTGCAACACGAATCATTGTGAATATGGGCCTTGAAACAACACAAGGTTAATTTTACCAATCATTACACAACTTGTGCAACACAAACCTATGTTGTATGCAAAGGGGAAAGTTATTTGCCAAAATAAAAGGAATAGTGCTCCTCAAAAGAAACAATTTGCAAAAGTAAGGAGGACAATGTAGGGGAAGCAACATTGTGCATTCTTTGCTCATGTAGTGTAAAGATGAGTCAAATGTTATAAGTTTAAATCTTAGGTGTCCCCATGGTATGTACATAGTTTGTCCCAAAATTGAAAATACATATAATATCAAAAGTAAAAACATGTAAAATTTCACTCACTTTGAATTCTTTGAGAAACCACAAATTCATTTTGGCCTTTAAATTAAGATAGGTTCCATGAATACGCATTTGATTCATAAGTGTGTTTTTATGTAATTTTAAATTAATAATTTTATAAAGGTTGCTTAAAACATCATGTTTAATAATCATTTTTCATTTTTCATTAGTTTTAGATTTTTGTTTTATTTTTGTAGGATGATACAAATGACACTTAACCCAACTATATTGTCAATGGGTGAACATTTTTTATAACCTAAAAAAATCATAATCATCAACATTATCATAACATAATGTACTATCAAATATTTATTTATCATTGAATATGAATTGTGATTTTATGACAAATTGAAAGTTTTCATGGAAGAAACTATGCATTATGGTTTTTTTTTATATGTGGAATATCTCATGGACAAATATTCATTAAAAATATTGATTTTTTTTTCAATTTGCTAAATTATGATGTTGTTACAAACTTTTGCAAATTAAAAATATACTGTAAGTGACACTTGAATTGTTCATACATGCATCAATTTCACAATCAATTTCACAACATAATGAAACTTGAGAATGTTATCCACCTTTGATTTCAAGGAAGTCACTCATATATTTTAGGAAGCATTTCAAATAAAAGGACATTTTTTAATATGATGTGAAATAATGGTATATTCTAAATATATTTTCATAATGAATTATAGATATTTTATTTACATTTAAATTATATATATATAATTTATTTATTTTTTAAATTAATTTTTTCAATAGGTTTCACCTTATATTTTTTGCATGTTGTTTGGAATAAAATAGAAATGATTACCCATAACCTTTAATTACACATTTTTACCACAAAATCTTCTCCAAATATCTAAAACTACATAAAAAATGTGTTGCAATGAAAACTATTAAATTACGACTAGTTCTTAAGTACACCTACCATGAAAACACCTTCCTCTACTTCTTTTCCTTAATTTTTGAGTTTTGTTGTGTGACTTCTCTTTTTGGAAAGAAAGAACTAGAAAAAAATTTATTTATTATTCTTTCTTTATAAAACAAAAAAAGATGTGACAAGTGATTTTTATATGTTTTGCAGTAGGTTGGAATAAAGGAAGAGGATATTAAAAGTCTTTTTTCTCCTTCTATTTTTAATGTTACACTACCATAATTACCATTACTAGTGTTAATAAATGTTTTTTTGTTTGTCTAATTAATGAATGACAACATCATTTTTAAGAGATGTTGCCATGGTAACATGAAAAATCATTATAAGGTTGTTTAAGTGTATTGAAATTTTATTACTTACATGTGTCCATCTATGCCTATTGTTATTATCACATATGTGCAAAAGATGTATAATTTTGTTTTATAAAAGTTAAGCAATTTTACAAATATTTGATGAATTAAATATTGTGATGGGTGTTTAACATTGCATGAATCATGTTTGTTGAAGAATGCACAATTTTTTTATATGAAATATTATGGATGCCTATATTGATGTTTTTGTGATTGACAAGTGAAGCACTTTCTTATGCAAATTTATGATTTCGATGATGGTTTCCTTTACATGTTTGGTTTTTTAATAACATTATTTTTTCATATTATTCTTTGTGTTATTTATATTACTATTTGGTTAACATTACAAACTCTTATAAGAGTGAGAGCACAATGGTCCTAGTCAAGTGGTGTAAACCAAGTAAAAAGAAAACAACATTATAAAAGAGAGAAATACTAACAATGTTGGTGAAATTTCAAAGACAAAATTGTCTAGCCACTCACCTTGTTACATGTGAGTTGTCAACAATTTCAATCACTATGTTAAATCTCATAATGTTTTATGCATCAATTTCATGCATTTGAAAGAATAATTGACCTTAAGAAACTTTTGGTGAAAGGTGGAATTTTTCCCAAGCAGGATAATAGGTGGTAATTATGTAGTTTGTGCAATAATCCAAAGCAAAATGTAACATGGAAAAAAAAAAAAGTTGCTCTAGTAGATTAGTCTAACTGCCACTATAGTTTTTTCCTTAACCTTGGAACCTTGTGATCCAAAACCCTAATTCACCAAAATATAAAGTTAATGGAATAAATTAAATGGAACAAATTGTGATGATTGGCATTAAATTAGGGACTAAAATTGTGCTTTAAGCATATTTAATGAATCAAGGGTTAAAGACAAAATGGTTCATGATTTGGTTAGAAAAAATCCAAAAAATTTAAACCAAATGAATCACGAGCATATTATTTCACAAAAAAGTTAAGAAATGTGAACCAAACTTGGTTGTGGTCCTAAACCAAGGGCTTCCAAAATCTCTAGTGCATCGTATTCTTAGCATTTTTGGTACAAGGTTGCCAAGGTACACAAAATATTGCATAATTCTTCTTGAAAGGTTGCAAGTCATAATGTTTGTTGTTAAATATTAAATTACACTTTGACCTTTTCCAATTACATGTATTTTCACATCTTTTCTTGCAAGTCCCTATAGTATTTTCAATATTGTCCATCATTCATGTTGTTTTTCATGAACTCTTCAAGTTTGGAGTATATCAAAGTTCATCTAGGCTACCTTCACATAATCTTGACACTCAAAATTGATTACTTTTATTTTTAGTGTTCTCTCAATAAAACCATAGTTGTTTCAATGGCATGCAATAACAAGACATCATATGAAGCTACAACATTAGCTGCCTCACATAGTTGTGACATTCATAAAGACTCTTAAAATATAAATGAGGAGGGCAAAATAGGAAATGTCCCATATGGATATAGAAAAAAAGACATGCTTAACTAACTAAGTAGCCCAAAGACAATATTCCATTTCATGTTTTTGGGCCTCATTATTAATTCATCTATTGCTAAGCCATAATAGAAACTTGTATAACACCTAGTCAAAATTTTCACAAAGACTGTTTCTAAATTTATTTCTAGCAATTGTATGTCAATTCTTTATTTAAAGTAAAAGTTTTGAACCCAAAGAAGACCCTTCGAAATATAATTGGAACGTGAAATCACATGAAAAATCTAAAGAGAGATAAAAATACTAACAATTTATTACAATAGGTAGTAAAGGAAAAATAAGTTGGAAACATCACAAAGATAGGATAGAGAAAAATTCATTTGGATATGAGAAAAGAAAACCAACAATCAACTTGTTGAAGCATAAAAGGTTATGATTTGCATATTCCATCTTTAGGACTTGAAGACATTTCTATATATTGAAATATCACCAAATAATTGTCAATACCAAACAATCCTTAAGATATCCTCAAGAAATTTTGCAAATGTCATAAACATGGTTTGAAAAAATATCAATATGATGAAATCAAGTTGGTGAAGGCATGAAAGAAAAATGAAAGGTTATAAAATGGGAGAGAGTTTGTGAAGAAAAAACTGGGAAAAATGAGCAAAGGAAAGAAAAGACTAATTTCTTATGATGGCCCATGTGGAAAGAAATCAATTTTTGTTCCTTTTGTTCCTTTCTTTCCAAAAATGGATAAAGTGACATAGAAACACACATCATGTGTTATATGAGACCATAAAATCAATCTATGATGCACCTCATATGACATGCCATGTGCAACATGCCCACCATTGTATGCCCATGTTATGGGCTATTGAGGAGAAACTTGTGTTATCAATATTTGACTTGTTGGGCCCTAGGCTTGCCATTCCTCCTTCATAAGGAAACTCTAGTGGGGAAGGTAGTTAATTGTAGTTGAGTTCCGACCAAAGGTTGTGGATAAAACTATCCCAAGGCAAAAATAGTTCTTGGCATGGCATGGTTGTGGAGTGTCTAACCAAATTTCAACTATTGACCATTGGATTGCATTCCATACCATAGGAGAGTTTAACATGTGCTACATGGTATTGGACTTGTTTGGTGCCAATGCTTGCTAAGACTTGTTAACAAGGAAACCTTGGTGAGGACTTGACAATTTATCATAGTTGGGTCTAGAACCAAGGTCCAAAATAAAATTGCCCCCAAGGCAAAAATAGTGCACGGTGCATGGTGTGGTTGCCTAAATGTGTCTTAGACAACATTTTGACTCTCAACCATTAGATCACATTTCATGCTACATTTCATACCTTGGGAGGATTTAACATTGGGTGTGCCATAGCTACCTAGTAGCTCAATCATTTAATCAACACATGTTAGAAAACAAATTAGTGATGCTAGTAAAGTGTGGTGGGTGGTTGGGAGGAGCAACTAGAACACCCAATAATCTTCATAAGTAGGACAACAACTTATAACTAAAAGTATTTTCAATGATGTATTGGATCCAATTTTTATTTTATTTTATTTTATTTTATTTTTTCTCATATCAAAAATTTGGCTAAAATTTAACAAATTTTTTAAAGCAAAATTAGTCAAATTTACACTTTAAAAAAATTCCCAATTTCTCCCAATTTATTTGTCAAAAAAAATCATAATTTGGCCAAACAAAAGAAAAAACATTGATTGGATCATTAAATTGAAGGAGGAATACCAATACAATAGTGTGAAAATTGACTATGGGACTAAACTTTTGTGTTGAATATTGTCTTTTTCATAGGTGGCGGTATAACCAGATAATTGTCTTTTTAATTCACATACCATAGTGATTGGTTCAAATATCAATATTTAAATGGCGTCAAAGTAAAGTAAAAGAATCGTTTCGCAAATTCATGTTTTATTGGACGAGGGGGGGGTGAGGAAATAGGTATCTCTTCTCTATGTTGGATAATGAAGCCAACCCCCAAAACGAGGGGCACCGCTCGAGATGCTCTCTCATGAGGAGTGACATGGCTATGCCACTTGGTCAATACGATACAGGAGTTGGATATTGGGCCACATGGAAACTAACCCTAACATATTATTTATTTATTTATAATTAATTAATTAAATTAAATTAAATTAAATTAAATTAATTTTCCAAGTTCCAGAAGCATGTGGGTTCCAGATCTGATTCTAGACTTTTCCAAAATTTTGGATGTGTGGGGGCATAGTAGGTACGGGAAGAACCACCAGACCCCACCAGAATCACTATAGTAGGCCCCAGGGTGTGCTCCCTCATGCTTTACTCACCCCCCTTGTCAACATTGGGTGCTCGGAACACCCAAAAACTACTGTAGTACACGGGCAGAAGGGCAACAACAACACCACATGCCCTATTGAATAATTAATTATTTTTTGAGGATTCCATGTTGAAAATTTTGAATATTTTAAAATAATCTTAATTTCCACCCAAAAAAAATTCCTTTAAATAATCTTTTTTTTTTTTTTTTGTGTGCAAATTTCAACTTTTCTACAAGTAATATAATTTATGTCAAAGTTGACATGGTGTTATGGTATCTATTAAGGAAGGTCGTTTGTTTGTTTTGTTTTGTTTTGTTTGTTTGTCAATCACTTTGAGATCTCCCAAACCATTACGCCTTCTTGCGCACTTGATATTCTCTTGATATTGTTAGAAATCAAACCCTTGATGTGTATTGATGCATGAAGGTGATTTTGTAATGTTTTTAGTTTGCAACACATGCAAAAAGCTATTGAATATCAAATGAGTTTTCTCATGGAAAATTCAATAAAATCAAAACTAATTTTTTTAAGGACTTGGTGCATGCTCTTTGCATTTTTGGAAAGCCTTCAATGAATAAAATTTTATGGAGGTAAATTTTTAAAATTATAGACCTAAGATGTGGAAGATATTGAATTTTGAGTAACTTTTTGTCAATAGAAAATTGAATAAAAATTGAATTTTCATCATTAATGAAAATTGAATTTCACACTTAGGCTGATGAAGAAGGTGTAACATTCTAGGGGGAAAAAAAAAAACTAATAATGGATTTCTCCTTTTTGTCTTTTTGTGTAGAAGAGAATTTGGCTAAATTTAATACAATGGGTCCAAATGATGTGATCCCAACCTCATGCATATTTTTAAACCTCGCCTACACCCTTCCTTTGGGGATGGCTAGTTAAATTTTGACGTGGTCTATGGTCCAGATTCGAGTTTTCGTTTTAACGGTTAAACCCCATCATTTGGGGATGGTTAGTTAATATTTGACATGGTCTATGTGAGCCCTTAATAATACATTTTTTTGGGTTACAATTTTGTGTTGAAATCCATGTTTTTTTCTCCTTTTTTCCTCCAATCCTATGAAAAAATCGGTCCCATAATATTTTACCAAAAAAAAAAATTAAAAAAAAAAAAAGTTGGTCTCATTTACCTAAAGGCCATTTTGATTAAGGAAGCATGAACTTTTAATCCATTAGCTTTATAGATTCACAAAACATTACACCAAAAATACCATTTTATAACTAGTCCCATACAACTAAACAATATGACTAATATAATTGATCATGGGGTAGTGAAATGAACCTTTTAAATTTTAACCCTCCATTAGGATCCATATATATATATATATATATATAATATCATTTAATAGACTTCAATACTGAAAGTTTTCTCAATACTAGATTTTATTTTAGTCTAAATGGGTGGTGCTATTTTGTCATTATGAGAAAAATAGACACCAATCTTGAAGATGCCAAGCATAGGCAGGCAACAGACAAACTACCTACCAATTTGGTCAAAGCAAATTTCATTCATAGGGTGAGTAGTAGTAGTAGTGAGTACAACAAAATTTTACTCAAAAGTCTCTAGTGTCAACTGTGACAACCAACCTACAATTTTAGGGCATGAAAAGTTTCACCTGGACAAGCAAAGCAAAGCAAAGCAAGCAAACAAGCAAGCAAGCAAATCCTGTGGGGACAAACAAGCTTGCAAACCCTCCTATCCTCGGAACCCTTGAAAGGCTCACGGTTCCCAAAAGGGATGTTTATTCCACTTCCACATGCAACAAAAGCTTGAAAGAGGTAAAAGACAAAGCAATGGGTAGTCATTGTAGGTAGTCAGAGCCTAACAATGCGGTTGTCCTACTGGTGTGAGTGAGTAGCATTGCTTTTGGGTTTTTGGAGGGGGGGGGAGGGGGTGGGGAGGGGGGAAGAAGGAATATTTGTTTGTAGCCAAAGTGGATATCATCCATAGAAAGATGTAAAACAAGTGGTCACCATCCATGGGAAGATGTAAAACAAGTGGTGATCATCCATAGGAAGATGTAAAACAAGTGATGATCATCCATGGGAAGATGTAAAATAAGTGGTGATCATCCATAGGAAGATGTAAAACAAGTGATGATCATCCATAGGAAGATGTAAAACAAGTGATGATCATCCATGGGAAGATGTCAAACAAGTGGTGATCATCCATAGGAAGATGTAAAACAAGTGATGATCATCCATGGGAAGATGTAAAACAAGTGTTGATCATCCATAGGAAGATGTAAAACAAGTGATGATCATCCATGGGAAGATGTAAAACAAGTGGCGGTCATCCATAGGAAGATGTAAAACAAATGAATGAAAATTTTAGCCAAACTTGGCTATAAAACAAAAATGAAATATAGATACTGATATCATTTTCACATATTTTTGGCTACATTTACACCCAGAAACGACAATTTCCAGAAGCTTTTTGTTGCCACAGTGACAAAATTCGCCAAAAAGAGAAAGAAAAAAAAAAGAAAAAAAAGAAAACGCTCTGGTGGTAGAGACCCAAAGGTTGACCCCTGCACCTTGTAGTGTGAATACAACCCAAGTTTTGACTCTTGGGTTATTGCACAAATGGGGTCCCAAGGATTCATATCTCATTAAAAAAGTCAGTTCTGGTAACAACTTTATTTTTTGTATGCCGCCCCGTGACTTTTTAGACTAGGGTACTGATAACAACAAAGGTCAAGAAAAAAGGGTAAAAACATAGTTGGCAAAGTACACAATCTGATTGCTCTAGAGTTCAGGCCCCCATACTTACTAAAAAGAATTTCGGTGGTCTCATATTTCGTACATTTTGCTCATTGTATAGTCGAACATAAAAGTTTATATAGTACACGGTGTTGAGAGTTTTGGAGAACAATATCACACCCTTTTGCATTCGTCAAATTTGCCACAATGTTCGTGGTGATTCGGTGATATTTATTCCAATTATGTTTAAAGGCTTTTTGTCAAGAGGACCAAGCAGACCATTGGTGCCCCCATTACATGACTCCATGAATTGTAATTGGATGAAGAAACATCCAAAAACATGCCCGCAAAAGGGTTTTTGGCTGAGCATTAATGCATGGCTTTGCTCAGGATGGATAAAGGCACAGCAAAGCCCTCACACCTGATGTTGATTGGCTACATAGTTTGATTGGTTCAGCTGGGTGGCTATGAGTTAGTCCTCCCACCTATTTGCAATCCCAATTTTAGTTTTATGGGTGGGGTTGAAAAAAGACAAGTAACTAGACTTGGACCTCAGAAATATTTTTTTAGGGTCACATACTGAACATCGCTGGAAATGCTCTAAAGCGTTTAGAAGCAATTAGGTAGTTTAGAACAACTTTTCAAAGAGAAATATTTTTCAGGGTCACATACTGAACACTGCTGGAAATGCTCTAAAGCGTTTAGAAGCAAGCAATTAGGTAGTTTAGAACAACTTCAACATGGGACACACCGTTAGATGATTTGGGAGCCAACCCATATGGAAAAAAGAATTTAGATTTGGTTTAGAATTAAAATATTATCTTAGCCTCTTCTTTGTATTGTGTTAGGAGGGGAGAGGAGGGGGGTGTTTACACTACCTTAGGTTTAGAAAAATGAAGTTAGCAATCTGCAAAGTGCTATATCGTTGAGCCAAGTACTACAAGACATTAAACACCCCCAATTAAAGTGGAAGTTGATGCAATAGCTTGCAGCTGCATCAGGGCTTTTTTTTCATTTGCCCAAGGTCTCTTAGTTGGCTATACATGTTGGCCATAGGAGTAGTGTTGGCCATTTGTGTGATTTTCTCCTATGTAATTTTGACAACCTACATTATTTGGAGCAAGGGTGGCAGCATTCAATTATTATAGAACATAATTGCTATGAAAAAAGTTGTCAAGTAAGATAGATTTGTTACTTGGTGTTTTCACTTGTGAAAAAGTTGGCAATCCTTTTTGCATTCTGCTTTGACAAAAATGTCAACATTTTTTTACAATTTGTGATCTTGCGAGAACTTGCAATTAGGAATATGTGTATTAAAAAATAACCCAACTTTAGTTACAAATGTTGTGCAAAAAGGTAAATTATGTGCAATGAAATAGAAGGCCTAGGGGGCATTAAACCCCAATCCTTTTGGATTCCACCCATTGTAGCCCAAATTAAGTCTTCACAAGCAATAAATATTAGAACCTTACATGCAATCCCATGTTAGTTCAAGAAAACACCTAAGAATCCAACAATGTGCATATCAAAGACGCACAATGTAACAAGCAAATATACAATTGAAGCAATTATAGAACTTATAAATATTTTATATAAATCCTAAATTCAAATCACACAAAACACACTTCAAGGAGATGGGAAAAAATGTAGCTTTCATATGTATTATAACAGTCACAAAACACTTGACTAAATTGCTTATCTACCTACTTGCATACAAGCTCCAACTTGAGCTCAAAATAATGTGCAATAACATCTAAAGCTAGTGTGCAACACTCAAATTTGTAGAATAACCTAAGCATCAATTACGTACATATGTTTCCTATCCTATTAATCTTTCATTGTATATCCAAATGGGAAAATTCATGGAGGTAGTGATTTTGAACAAACATCTTGACATCCAAATCAAGATGGTTTGTTAATTCATTTACATGGTTTAGAAGCACTATTCATTTTCAATGCTAACCAAAACCATGACAATAGAAATCTCCACCAACTTGAAATATTTAAACCGTCATTGTTCTAAGATAGCATTAGAAGACAAGTGGACCACATTTTAGTCACATATTACATGTCAAAATAGGATCCAAAGTCTAATCACTATTTGGCTACATAATCAATTTGAAAATGGAACCTCCCATGTCAAACTTATGTTCATTTAGTAAGCAAGTGCCTTCAAGCCCTCATCACCAAACTTTTTGTCAAAATAATATTGTGCCTTTAGCAAAGCCAAATTGGCAAGGGACGTACTCTTATCATCAAAATTTGACCAATATTAAGGATTAATTAACCTAATAACATTCATTAGTTCTTGGTTGGGAAACCTTTGCATAAACTCTTCATTTAGGTTAACGAATGCAACAAAACATTGTAATTTCAATATAATATAACAACATAACATTCATCAAGGTATAAACAAGGTAACACAAGCCACACCCGCCTACTTTTTGAATGCTTTTGTGACTACTTTTGAAAAAATATTCTTAAAATATCCTAAAACTATTCTTGAAAGAATCTTTTTTAAAAATTAATTTTTTTCATATTATTTTATTTAAGGTTCATGTTTATAATTTGGTAAAAAATGTCATTTTCAAAAAATTTGAAATCCATTTACAAGTCCTTTTACTGCTTAAAAGCAAGCGTTACAATGTTTAGTGAGTGTTTTTGTTATTTTTTATTCATTGGATTAATTTTAAATTAATTCACATGTTCCCATGATATACGAAAAATAAAACTATAAAAAAAAAATTTACAATTTCAACATCAAATTAAATTACGACTTTAAAACATGAAAATTCCAAGCAAGCATTACATTTGTTATGGTACATGATATTGTAATTGCACCCATCATGCATGTACATGCCAAAAACTTTTGTTGAGGGGCATTTGTATTAGATTTAATATTAGTGACCCGAAAAGTTAAAAATGGCATATTGAATAGTATTGGCTAGATCAATCCACAAAGTTGTTAACAACCCATCATTTGTGCATCTACAAGATCAAGAAAATTCTTGAATTTTAAATCAATGTTTTTTATTTGTAGATCATAATAAAAATGAATATAGATTTGTACAACACATTTTCATAGTTTTTCACAAAGTTACAAACAAAAACATCATCATTTTTTAACAAACTTGATGAATTCATGGATTGCTTCCAATATGGGCAAAATGCAAATGAAGCCCATGACAACCTCAATGTCACAGAAGGGTTCAATTTAGTTGCTTTTGTTGTTTGCATGGCATGGAAATCATCATTCATTCTCACAACTAAAGGCATGTATTATTCAATAACCCTCTTAACAAGAAACAACATAAAGATTAACCTAAAGGCATTGCATAGTAGCTTGTTCCCTTACATCTCCAACAACTCAACAAACTTGCATTCCTCGAAGTGCCTACTAGGTGAAAAGGAAAAATATGTGTATGCAGAATGTAAGAAACTTTTAAGCTTTTGCACTAAGGGCTACCTAGAAAACATTTGCATAACAAAGTTGGTTTGTTGTGCAACATAGTGCACAATAAGCATGAAAGGAATTGCCTTTTTGCAAACCATGTGAGCACATCACTATGGACACCTTTTTTCTCCTTTTGATCTATGTGCAAAATTGACACCTAACCATATCCATTTTCCCATCAAAACCAAGGACAATTTTTGCCCATGGAAGCTTTGTTGCTCAATTTTTTGAATTTTTTTGTTTATTTCCCATTTTTTCACCTTTCACTTTTTCTTTTATTTCTTTACCAGGATAATTTCAAGTTTTAGGTCTGAACTCAACAACATACGTGGAACATAATGTTCGTAATTGTCACCTTCTATAATGATGACATTACCATCACCATCAATTATAATGTAACAAAACACACTATAAACAATAACATGACTAACCTAATTCAACAAAGTAACACTAATTACCACTATAAGAAATCATGGTATTATTTGACTGGAAAACTAGACCAAAAATCAATCATTTTAACATATGGTCAATTTGACCACTTGTTCATACTGGTCAATTCAATTTGACCATGTTCAATTTGACTAGTAGTTTTTTTTATTAACCATAAAATGGTCTTTTTGACTAGTCAAATTGTACAAATAAATTGGGTAGCCAAAAAAAATTAAATGAAAAAATAGCCCAAATTTCAAATAATAAACAAATAGTTAGTACCTACTTACCCACCTACCCATGACCTACCTACTCACCATGACCTCTTACCTACCTTTCAACAACCCACTTAAATATTATACATTACACATATGTACAAGGTACATATACGAATATACATACTCCACATAATATATGTTCATAAGGGGGATTGAATCTTAGTCTCCTTAATTCCAAACCAATGTTTTGGTCATCAAACCATGACATCACTTTGTGAAACATTATGATACCAAATGCATTAAACATGTTTATTTGAATTTGAATGAATTTTTTTGTCAATGTGTATAACAACATTTGAACTTCAATAAGTAAGTAGGTACCTAACTAGGTAGATAAATGAGTACACATACCTATCTACCGATGATTTTAAATATACGTATTTCATTATGTAAAATATAAATAAATATGTAAGTAAATAAATAGGTAGGTACATAATAGGTAGGTACATAGATAGGAGGAAAGTAAATGAATAGATAGGTAGGTAAGTAAATGTCACGGATGCCAACACCATGGAATTCATTCATTTGAATGTTCATGCATGATTTGTAATGAACTTGTATTTAACTTTCAATTTGGTTTCAATTCATTCTTAGTTAATTTTTAGTTAAATGTTAGTTCATTCTTAGTTAAATCTTAATTCACTTCTAGTTGACTCATAATACATTTTTAATTCACTTTTAATTCACTTTCAATTCAAATTTAATTAGTTTTTAGTTCATTTTCAGTTCATTTATAATTAACTTTTAGTTCATTTTTAGCTAATTCTTAGTTAACTTTTAGATCACTTCTAGTTAATTTTTAATTAATTCATAGTTCATTCATAGTTCACACATGGGTACACATAGGTACATATGGGCCACACAAGGTTCACATATGGGCACATATGGGTGAACATGGGCCACATGTAAGTTGAAAGTTTTTTGAAAAACTTCCATAAGGTAAGTGCCCAAAAGGTGGGTACAAACGAAATAACATGAGCCACATTTTGAAAAAATATTGGAAAAAATCTTTTAAATTTTTTAAAAAAATAATTCATACTATTTTATTAAGGTTCATGTTTAAATTTTGGTTAAATTTTTCATTTTCAAAACATTTAAAATCCATTTACGATTCCTTTGACTGCTTAAAAACAAGCATTCTAGTGCTTAATGAATGTTTTTGTTATTTTTTATTCATTGTATTAATTTAAATTAATTCACATGTTCCCATGATATATTAAAAATACAACTATTTAAAAAAAATTACAATTTTAACATCAAATTAAATTACAACTTTAAAACATGAAAAAACTAAATAAACACTACATTTGTTATGGTATGTGTTATTGTGGTTGCATCGAAGTATAAATAAAAATAAATTTCCCATTATTTTTAGTTTGTTCAACATTAGTTTTGGGTACATTTTCTTGTCATAACCTTGTTCCATTTTTGTTTCGTTCTTATAATAAAATTTTGTTGAATTTTTGTTTTGCACTTATTATGTTCTTGTTTTCATTTTGCATTTGTCGTGTTTTGGTCTTGTTTTTTTTGCTTCAAGAATTTGGATTTGAGACTAAACATGCCCTTGTTTTCATCTTGATTTTACAAATCCCATAGACTTGGTTGTTTTCATGCCTGTGACAATAAGTAGGTAGATAGGAAGTAGGTAAATAGCAGGTAGGTAATAGGTAGGTAGGTAAATAAATAGATGTTAGGTATGTAATTAGGTCGGTAAATAAGAAGATATTACATAGGTAAGTAAGTAGATATGTAGATGCTAATTATGTACAACATAAGTAGTTATATGCTAGATAATTGGGTGACTTAGTAAGCATAGCAAGGAGGTTAGTTAGCTAAATTCATATGGTCAATTTGATTAAGCATGGCCATTCAGTATGGTTGATTTGACTAAGCCATGGCATTTTGATGGATCATTTTAAAATTTTATCCCTTTTAACTAAATGTATGATTTAACACTTGGTCAAAATGGTCACTTTATTCAAAATATCAATAAAAAAAACCATGTATTTTTCATGCCCCATGTTTTTAGTCAAAATAGGCATTATTTTAGTCAATGTGGTCATTTTAATCAATTGAACCTTTTGAAAAGCCATGAATTTTTTTAGTGTACACTAAGGACCCTAACATTGAAAAAAAACTTGTACTTGAATCCAATGGGCACCTACAAAGGTGCCATGCTACACTTATACAAAAAGAAACCTAAGAACCCAAGAAAAGAAGGATGTTTGACCTTGAGCTTAAAACTTTTAATAATGCAAACAATTTGTAAAAGAATGTAACATATTTGAAATTTACACAAATATTCAAGGGCTAGGAAGATTTTCATGATATCTCCCATGCACAAGAACATTATATTTATATTGGAATTTCAGATTCAATCTTTGTAATGTGATTCATCTTGCTACCTATGCCTCCATCATTGACTTGAAGTTCACTAAATAATGTTAATTACTGCAATCATCTTCTTCATGCACACAACACACCCTCAAGAGCTTTTAGATTTTACGATTCAACTTCCAACACCAATTGTAATAATGTAATGACAAAATTTTAAGCACATGAAAGAAGTAATGAATTGAATTCAAAATACCAATGCTTGAAGACAATCAAGTATTTAAAGTTGTGAAGATCTAGCAATAAACAACGATGGCATCATGTTAGATCTTCACATTTATATTTACAATGTTGTAAGTGACAATTTCATTTCACTTTCACTTGAGATTATGATGAGGAGCCTTCATTAGTGAGCAAGCCCTAGTCACATCCAAACATGGGTTAACCCTAATCCTAAAACCTAGGATATTGGCAAATTGAATGATTGTTTTATATGGATATGCAAGGAATGTTGCACCCCATTTTTTTGGGTGGCAAACTGGTGAAATTTCACCAATTAAAAAACCATTGACTTGAATAGTTATATTACAGAATTGGACTTTTGTCATTGAAATTTTATTTAAAAGTACACCAAGACATTAATTTATCATGGTGATCAAAACTAGGCTACTAGTATTGACTTTGTCTTATAATGAAACCATCCAAAGTTTGGAGTTGGTGAATTGCAAGAAAACATTAAAATCAATGTTTAAAAGCAAAACACATAATACATTCATGTAGAATTGTGCATGGCATCACATTGACAATTGCAAAGTTCAAGGGCTCAATGCAAACTAGCTTTGCATTTTACAATGGGTTTGAACAACACAATTAGAAATGATGCAATTGTGTAACATGATATGAACTAAAACAATTAAGTCTCTCATTGCTACTAGCAAATCAAATTCCAATTCACATCAAAATCACATCCCAAATCATAAAAAGATGCAATGTTTCTCTATTGTTTGGACAAAACCAACAAAAGATTGGAGACCTCCAAAGAAAATTTAATGTTCATTTCACATTTTGAAAGTTTGTTTTCATTCAATAATTGTTTGGGTGATATTAGAATGTCAAGGCCAATTCCCATTTCTAGGTCTAAACTAATGTTTCACAAGGGCACAAGCATGTTAAAGTAAGCGAATTGGTGATCTTTGTTTAGAAAGTAAAAGTAGGTGGAAAGTAGATTTTGAATTTTTGAATTTTAGGCCTTTTACCAATGTTATAAATTTTTGGGGTGTACTAATCATATTAAATAAACCATATATAATCATCCTTAATCTATATTATTGTTTGATCCATTTTTTTATTTATTGCAAGTTTATATCTGATGTTTTTCCAAATCAATGTTAACCCATCGTGCATATTGATACATATTTTTTAAAAATTTGAATATTTCAATTATGACAATGTTAAAACCTTCCCAAAAAAAAATTTTCCTTACATTTAAAAGTACTAAAAATCTTCTTTTCAATATGAATTACAAATACATTTTGTGTTTGTAACATGGTAAAATATGTTTTAAACATTCTTTGAGACAACCATAAAAATTAATTTCAAAAATGAAAAGTTATGATTAAACGTTATGTCTATTTTGTGCAAAATGGGACAACAACACCAAATCAAAAAAAAGTGAATGAAAATAAATTGGACAAAAAATAAACACAACATCTTAAACTTTTTTTTAAAAAATTCATGTCATACTACATATGCTCAAGTAATTTAAACATTAATTTTTAAAGAATGTATCCTATTTTTAACCTTCAAAGTGGACAATTGTGATTTTTTGCATTATCAAGATACTTTTTTTGGCCTAGTAGAACATGCATATGCTCAAAAGTATGTTAATTTTAATATATCCTATTGATAAATATAAGTATAAATTTTCAAAAGCTTATCAATGCTTAGGTTTAGGGAAGATTTACCCCTAAGCTTAAATGGGTAAAGGTAGGGGTAAATCTTCCATAATTTTGCCCTATACATACCATAGTTACCCTTCCCTGGGTTTACCCAAGTAAACCTCAAATATATACTAGCCAAGTTGAACAAAAACATGATAAGTTGGATTAGAAGACCTCTTGTGATCTTTGGCTTTTTTTTTTGAGAGGGAAGAGGGGAAGTGATTCCCTATCATTGTGGGCTTTGCAACACAACTTTGGTTTGAATTGAAACATTTTGTGACTAACAATTTGAGACTTAGATAGTTGTTTTTTATATGTATCAGTGATTTATTTTTATTATAATTATTTTTCAAAAATGTGCTAAATAAGTGTTTTTGGGTGAAAGCATACTAAAGTCTTAAAAAATTGTAGCCATAATTTATAAATATTTTTATATTATAATTTCTATATATATTTGGTTGAAATGCAATTTCACAATTTGAATTATTCTCGTGCATGTGTTTAACCTCCATGGGCATGATTTCCAAAATGCCCACCTCCACATTACACCTTGTAAGGCACCCTACAACAACAAGCAAAACATCCCAAAAAAAAAAAATAATAATAATAATAAAAAAACCTGTAATTAACAAGTGTAGTAGAAATAATAATTTCATAATGAGGGATTTTTTTTTTGAAAATTTAGCAAGACCTCTCCCACTTTTTCATTCTCACCCACAAAGACTTCTTGCTTTTTCATCCATGTTCTTCATCCATCCTAAGCCAAATCACTTTACTATGTGTAAAAAGCCCACAGACCGGGTTTTCCAGAAATTCAGGACACCCACAACTGCCACGACAGGGGTCCCTTATTTCAGTACAACCCTGGTCTCTGGGCTTTTACCCTACATCTAAAAGAAGGACCCACATTTCCTCCCTGAAAAGAAATGACAAACTTTACCACATCTTTTCATGCATGTAGCCCTCTTCCCGTGTAGGTAAAACGCGGCGGCTGATGAAGTCTGTAGACAGAAAATTCAGTGAAAGCAGGCTCACCAAAAGGAAGGCATGAGGAAAGTCGGCAGAATCAAGTCAACATCTATACTTCATCCATCCATCCATCCATGCAAGCCAGCTAAACACTCGCCGAAAGGCTGGTATAAAAGTACCAAAAGTTAAGGAAGAAGTCAACACACTTCATCCATGTAGCCCAGTTGTTTGTCACTGTTAATTTTTTAGGAATTTTGGTTTGTAGCCAAAATGGCTATGATCATCTTCTGTAGTAGGAAAATATAGAAAAATTGGTGATTATCCCTACAAAGATTTAACCAAATCTGGCTATACACCAAATATGAAGTTACGAGAAAATTTAATCTTTTTTGTATATTTTGGCTATATATACTGAAACCTAAGGGTACAGATCTGATGATTTTTTTTTTTCCTTTTTTTTTTCTTTTTGGGGTCATTTCTGGCGATTGAAAACCTCCAA
>Ga0116227_10002571_pt1 | contig 41033 bp, 31 predicted proteins | sample S1TSphgellanicum_FD_89693 | JGI IMG/M metagenome (GOLD analysis project Ga0116227, IMG submission 89693) | Host-associated microbial communities from peat moss isolated from Minnesota, USA - S1T2_Fb - Sphagnum magellanicum MG | ecosystem: Host-associated > Plants > Peat moss > Unclassified...
AACCAAATAAAGTGGCGACAGGGGCCTCCAAAAAAACCATTTAGAGCAACCACGCCCCCTTTTAGTGGTAGACTTAGGTTTTTTAGGTCCCCCCCCCCCCCAGGGCCCTTCTTAGATGGAGAAAAAAAAACCTTCCTTGTGCTTGAGTTGGGCTTTTCACACTCAGGGACCCTAGCGTCATTGTTCTTCTCCATGACTTGGATGAAAGTTTGTGATATGTATTTGTGATGTATGTTCATTATAGATGATATATATATATAAGTATGAGCTCTATATATGTATATATGTTGCAAAAGCCAAGGAATTTAGGGTTTTACCTGGGTAACCTATTCTATAAACCCTCTTCTTCCCACATCACCTCGACTATTTAATTATTTAAATAAGTGAATATCATAGGTAAGTAGATAGGGAAACCTAAATGGTGACTATTTAAGTAGGTAGGTAAATACATAAGGGACTTATTGATTAGTAAGTATGTAGATACATGTGAATGGTTAATATATAGTCAACCACTATGACTAACCATTATGGTTATCTTATATGACAAGAATATAACAAAAACAAATGTTTTTTGTCCACACACCATCCATTTTGCATTTTGTGCTTGTGACTGTTGGTTCATTCTAACATCATAAAGTGTCGAGAGCTTGGATCAAGATGGACACATTGTTTACCTAGGCTTTAGAATATTGCAATCTTGGACCAATATAAAATGCAAACCAACAACCAAGCCTTTGAAAAATTCTAAAGACGAATTCCATTGACTATGTACAAATTAAGCTAGAAAAATTGAAAATTTGAACGTCATCCAAAAGAACATGTGGGAAGTTGAATTGACTATGTAATCAAAAGACCATCCATGTTACAAGACGTGACTAATTGTAGGGGAGCACCAAGTTCATGAATTATGAAACACATCACACGATGAGATGTAAAGTTTAGTCAACCAACTATTAGGATTGTGCAAGAAGGCACAAAAATGTCATAATTCAACAAAATATGTAATATAACTAAGGACAAGGACTTCTTAGTTATATAAATGGTACATGTAATAGAGAAATTCACAAAGTAATTATGTATTGGCACCTTGTTTTCACCCCTACCCCTTGTTTCAACCTCAAACCTTGCTATTCGGAAAATGAAAAAATTTATTGAATTGAGATTGAAACTTAATACCATATTATTTAATATATGATATTTGAAATAATTATGACAGTAGTACACAAAATAGCAATGAAGGTGTTGAAGGGGGAAAAAAAACAAGATGAAATTTAAAATAAAGTAATCAAACTTCAAATAGACAACTTTTCTCTTCGAACAATTAGTTTTGTGCCTATATTAAACTAAAAATGGGTAGCTATTAAATGTAACCAAAATAGGGTTATCAGGTTCACATTTTCCACATCATGGGCCCACCTAAAGAATTAATCACATTCATTAACCAAAATATCAAACTCCAATTCAAACCACATTCAAACATAGAGGTGGCATCTGTGGAATAAACCAACAATTGTTTGCTTACAAAGCAATACAAAGTTATCCATTACCATGCATTTACCATTAAGCTAGGAAAATATCACAAAAAAATTATAAGGTGATAAAATTGAAATGACAAATGTGAAATTTGTGAAGCTTGAATTACAATTTGAATATGTAATTGACACAAAATATGTCACTAAATGACCATCTTGGATGTAATTCATATTATTTTGATGGCTAAATTATTGTCTATTGTTGTGAATGTCTACAAACATGTATAACATCAGTCATGAAAATGTTGAAAATGACAATTGTTTAGATTATTTCATGACATATAATACAAGAAGAAAACATCAATGAAAGTAATGAGGATGATGAAAGTTTCAATTTGTTAAACTACAAATAAAAACATTTTGAATGTGTTAAAGGTGAGGAATCAAATTCACAAATCTACACTCAAGAATAGTCTATCCCATTCACAAATTTGTTTTTTAAATCCCAAAAGATGAATATTCCAAAATTGGGAAACTAGTTACAACCAACCCAACTGTGATTAACCCTACCAAGCCATTGATGTGAAGTGACAACCCTTCAAATGAACCTAACATTTTTCAACTACAATCACGCAATATTGATTCAAAACAAAGAGGGTTGCTAACTATAAACATGACAAGAATGTTGGTTTGGGATCAAATTAACCAAGTGGTCAAAAAGGCTTCAATTCTTATTGGCAATCACATGATAGATTGAAGGAAGTTGATTTAAAAAGTGCTAAAAACATTGAGGATCCTACACATTGACCATGTAAACAAGGGACACATTTAAAAACAAATGGCAATTGGACTAAGACAAACTTGAATTTGGTTTGATGCAAGTAGTTGAAATTGGCTTCAAAATCCAAGTTGCTTCCCAAATGTTTGGTGTGCATATCCCATCACTACGAAATCACTTGTATGGAATTACATAATCCAAAAAAGGGGCAAGACAAAAAATGTTTTGTAGAAAGTGGAGAAGGAGGCACTTGTGTAGTATGTGAAAATGATGCAAACAAGTGAACATCTTATTGCACTCATGCAATCAAAACAAAAAGTTGTTAAAATTACATAAGAAAAACAAATGTTTTTCAAGAATGGGATTATAGGGTGGGGATGGTTTAGATGGTTTAGGAAACCCAATCTTCATTTGTGATTAAAGGTTGCACAAGGTCTAGAGGTTGAACATACAAAAGGTTTATGCCCTGCCAACATGTACTCATTCTACACTAACTTAGTAGAAGCATACAACCTACACAATTATGCACCTAATGCATATGGAATTGCAACAAATCTAGTGTTCAAGTTGGTCGAAATGGTGGGGTGCTTATTTTAACTAAAAATGATTTTAGGTCTATGCACTCCACAACACTAAATGAAAGGGAGTGGTTGTATGTCTTGTTTTGCATCAATGCAACAAAAAAAAATGTCTACTAAATTTTTTTCATTTTCAAAGGTAAATGGTTGACTCAAAACTTCATATCTATATGTGAATTTTATTACAATGTAATGTATCCCAAAGCTTGAATGATGACCATTTTATTTAACAAGTGGATTTCACATTTCATAATTTTTGTTCAAGCATGTGAAAGTAATGTCTTTACAACTAACCACCATTTACTTGTTGTAAATGGCCATAACTTTCATGTTACATGTGCACAAAACAAAGGGGGTGGGGTTGCATTTGATTACATTGCCATCACACAAGCCACACTTTATAGCCATTGGATGTTGCTTGTTTCAAACCTTTCAATAATTGCCTTATAGATATGTCTAGGCTTTGGTTAACAAAGGTAAAAGGGCTAAAAAAAACAATCCAGCTCAATGGGTGTCTCTAACTCTTAAAAAGGCATTGACTTTGTTGAACATTTACAAGGGCTTCAAAACTATTGGGATATGGTTGTTTAACCCAATTACAATGGAAGGCAAAATGCAACCTAATGAACAATTCATGGAGATAGAAACACCTAAGCCTACTAGTGAAACTTTCAATTTCCAAGTTGAAGAGGTTATGGGTGAATGCACCAATAGCATTGAACCCATTGTCTCCCATTTCTATGTTGAGACTAAGGGGTAGTGTTGCACTTGAATAAAACAACACAATCACAAGTTAGTGTGACGAACCAAAAAAGCTTGCAAATCGCCATGGGTTACTTTGACAATTTAAAAAGCTCACAAATTGGGGGGCAAGCATGAGAAGTTTTGACACATACAAGTTTCGACAATCATTTCAAAATGGGTCTTGGCAAAACTATTACAAGGGATCTCGATGGTGACATAAAACACTTTTTGCTAAAAGTTTTGTTCATGTCAACTTGCCAAGTCTCAACAAAAGAACCATTCATAAACTAGTCAAAGTATATTATGATGATTTCTAACCACTACATGATTACACTTGAACAACAAAATTTGGCATGGAAGGAAGCAACGACTAGAAAAAGGGAACATTGAAAAGCAAAGCTAGTTGTGTTAAAAGAGAAAAGAGTTGTGGAGAATGAAAAAATGTTCATTAAAGAACAAATGTCAAATGAGGTCGTCTTAAAGAAATTCTTTGATGAAGCGTGGTCTACCAAAGTATTGTATTGAACAAAGCAATGCACTACACATTACGATTAAACCAATGTAACTCTAATGTTGAATGTTTATTAAGCCCCATTCTCTAGAATTATTCTTGCAATTTGCAAGTTCAACGTGGTGCAAACAATCATGAAACGAAAGCCAAAAAAGAAAGGTTTGGATGTTTGCACATTTCTTTGACCGAACCAACATGGATCCATAGAGAAATTCCAAATTTCAATCATGGTAAGGAATTTAGAGATACTTGAAACCATTGGAGGAACCCACAAAAGTTCATCCAAAGCTAACGAACTAAAAAGGTCCAATTAATTTTTTTCATGACATTTAATCAAGGTTTAGAGGTTAGTCATATTAGATGTGATTGTCGATTATTTTAGTAGGAAAGGTTAGCACATTTTGAATGATCAATTGACATTTTGCACAATAGCATGTTCACTCACTAGACAAGTTTTGTCACATTTAAGATCAAGCATTAATAATTCGAGACAACCCATTTTTGGATTCAAGTTTGTGACCTTTTGTGTTGAGGAGAAGCAATGCCAATCAAGGAGTTGAGTATGAGTTGATATGGGAGGGCCCAAGTTATAGACCCATGTCATGATGTATGTGGGCCTTTTAACTATCCATTCTAAGGTGTCTATGTGTCCAAACTTTGAGATTTTGTAGCTAATTCTAGAATGTAGTAAAAATGGATGTTCCATTTCAATTTTAGGACATTTTCATTTGTCAATTTGATGAAATTTTTTTCATCAAACAACAACAATTGCCAATGGGGGAATGCACCCTTTCCAAGTGAGGTGGGGCTAATGAAGTTCATTGGGGGTTTTAGGGTTTAGAGCTCACAAATCACACAACTCATTGGATTAGGGTTTAGGGAGTTCGATGCAGGAAGCGAAGAATCGAGATCTCTGCATCAAGATGCCAGTTCTTTCTGCTGCTGGTGCAAAGCTGTATGTACAAGGATCGCGTTGTTTTCAGTAGTTGGACTTCTCCAATGTAAATAAGAGACGTGATGGAGTTGTGGTATGGGAAGGTTTTGCAATTCAAGCCGAGCCTTCTTCACCATGTTGGTGATGAATTTTCAACACAGTTTGGGTGTAGCAGAAGTGGTGGAGAGCGCAGGGCCGAGCTCAAGAGCCAAAATACAATAAGAAAAGGTGCTGTGGCAAGTACCGAGTTTCGATGCAGCAAATCAGGAGGGGAAGGAGTCAAGAAGTTCTCAGGAGGAGTAGGAGAAGGAGGAAGAATCCTAGGACGTGAAGCCAGTTCCAAAAGCTCGGAGCAAGAGAGCAGAGGGCACATACAGAGGATGAACAGAGGGGTACAGTTAGCAAGGCATGTGGAAATCATCAGCAGTGGTGCTAATGCTTATGTGAAGCACTTAGTGAAGTTGCGCCAGAGCGCCAGCTACCGTAATGCTTGTGGATCTGTTGTGGTCGTGGGCTCTGTTCCTTTAAGGTAAAAACCATTGGCCTTCTTTCTCTCTGAGCTATTTCTTCTATGAAAATTTCAGCAGGAAGAAAAAAATGGAAAAAAGAAAACCCTGAACCCTAAACAGAGCTCAATTCAGAGTGTTCAAGATGCTTTGCAATTCTCTCTCTGTAAATTACATTGCGAAGCTCTAAAAGGATTTGAATGCAGTTGTGGAATAAGGAATTTTTTTTCTTGTCTGAATTTTCTCAAAGGGAGATTTGTGAGTATGCTCTGAAGAAAGGTGGAGGAGGAGAGAGTCTTCAGTTTGAAGTTTTGCTGGTCCTTGACGGGACACCTGAGCCACCTGATTTGGCCATATGGTCAGACCGTATTGTGCGCGTAAGTGAGGCTGTGATGTGCAAGGTAGCAGGTGTGGAGTCATCACAAGGGCTTGGATGTGTTGGTGTCTTACCACTTCCCTCTTCCTTTTGCAATCTTGAGGCGATTCAAAGTGCCTCCAGTGGAGCTTTCAATTGGTGTCCATCTCCACGGCGTGTGCTGGTGCTTGATGGTATCCAGGTAAAAACTCCTTCATTGCTCTTGTTGTCAACCCTGCTGCCTTTGTAACAGTAATGGAATCTCCCTGCATGCACTCACTGTTTCTCTCTCTAACATCAATGTACTATGATAGAATGGTCAAGCACCTGCCCATTATGTTGGGTAAGGTGCCAGGCAAGCCTGTTAGGGCGAGCTAGGTCATGCACCCAACATAATGGGCAAGGGTGAGGTGATTCCATCACATTAAGATCTGGGGTGGCAGATTCAATGATTTAAAGAAAAATTCATCTTCCAACAGACAGATTTTGGTGGTCACTTTTATGAGTGTGTGATCATCACTGGAAGATTATGTAATATAATGCAGTCAAGAAAATGGCATAATCTGTCACCCCAGACCTTAATGTTTGAGATGGATCACATGTGTTTGTCTAATTAGGAAGGTGATAGTCACTATAACATTTGCAGTTGGGATTAGCAACCCAGACTATTCTGTTTAGGCATCAGTTTGGACTGCTACAGCATGTCCATTGTCATCAGAAAGTTCCAAGTTAATTCAGGTTTATCTTGATGAGACCTCTTTGAAGGGTAGAGTTTTTTCGAACTTTTTGTCTGCTCCTCACTCTGAAACATGGCAAATGTCTTGAAATTGCAGTTAAGTCTTGCATCAAGTAGGTGCTGATGTGAGTGCTTCTTTGGCATTGACAGGATCCTGGAAACCTAGGCACACTTTTACGAACGGCTGCTGCTTTTTCTTGGGTATGCATTCCTTTCATCTTGAAAAGATTTCACCTCATGTGTCACTCCTCTTGCAGGTTAACTAGAAAGGTCAGCATGGCATTCCCTCAAAAGCAGAGAGTTAGTCTGTATCATCTCACTCTGGTTCTTTCTCTTTGCCTCCTTCATGATGACATGACAAAGAGCCCTGGCTGCAACAAGTAAATTTTCACATAGGATACTCTGTGTGTTCATGTTTGCAGGATGGGGTATTTCTGCTGCCAGGCTGCTGTGACCCCTTCAATGAGAAAGCTGTGAGGGCATCAAGAGGGGCCTGTTTTCGGGTATCAATTGCCACAGGACACTGGGACTTGTTGCAACAATTTGTTGATGCTCATCAGATGAAGCTTTATGCAGCTGAACCAGAACATCAAGTAACCTTCCCAGCAACATCCAACAACGCCATAAATTCTGTAAATGGCAGTTCAGGAGCTGCTATGTATCCAACAGAAATAGAAATGACTGCTGTGGCTTCGGGTCCAAATTGTCTTGCAACTGCTGGGGCAGAAGACGCATTGTGCTTGGTACTTGGTAATGAAGGACAGGGACTTTCAGACATTGCTCAAAGGGCATGCAACAGGGTGTCAATTCCCATGCCTGGGTTGTTTGAATCATTGAACGTAGCTGTAGCAGGGGGTATCTTGTTGTATCTCCTCAAGCATGACATGCCTCGTCCAAGCTCTTGGTCAAAACTTATATGAGTTCACCATTGTTCATTATTTCTGTATGCTCTGGGCATCTGCTACATGATCAACTCTTTCAGTTATTCAACATCTCAGGATTTCTTCGTCTACAATATCAAGTTTCAACCTATTTTCAACAGCTTGATCCACTGCATATGTAATCCTCATGTACCCATCCAATGTCTCGTGCTACTGGATAGATAACAGGTAAATTACATTATCTCACTTGTCTATCCAAATATGATAAGATCTGATAAGATACTTCTCTTTAAATGCACAACTATTTGTGGAATCAAGGTCCAAGGAGAAAAGAAAAGAGAAGAGGTAAGTATTGGACACCCAAATTGATGAAATTAGGCATACACTAAATTGTAGGATTTTTTACATTGTGATGATCTACTAACCACTAATGGGCAGCACCCAAGAAAATGTTGTATGGGCTATGTGGGACCATAAAGGCTATGGCTCTTGATGTAGCAATGCAAGGTCCCAAATTAAAATCCTCTACAAGGAAGATGCCCTTAGTGAAGGAACCTTGGCATTCAAGTGATTTGGAGAGAGAGAGAGGGGGGGGTCGTTGAGTGTAAAGTTTGGGATCTATGTGCGTCAACGGACCATTTTAAAGGGGGTTATTAGATAATTGTCCAACTTATTTTTTATCACTCTATTATTATCTAATTTTTTAATATATACATATTAAAGTCACCTTATATTAATTATAATATATTATTTCAAATTATTACATACCCTATGTTATAATTAAATTGGTTATTTGAATAAAAATGTATTTTTTAAGAAAAAATCTTATAATTTAAACCCAACCAATATATTGCACCTTATATTTTTACTCATGTATTTTCTATTGTTTGTTTATTAGTGTCCCCCAGGGAGTTTAATTTGTCCATCATCTACAATGAAAAACCAAATAAAATTTTGGGTGTTCTAATACAAGATGATATTTGAATCAAAGACTCAATCAAAAATTTTAAAAACTCAGTAATTTTTTGAAAAAAACCATCACAATGAGAGTTTATCATGAAAAAACATTTCATTAGTCTTGAGTCTACAACCATAAGTTGGTACTTCTTCATTCTATTTTGGTTTGACCATCACCTAGAATGGAAGAACCAAAGAATAATTTGTGCATTCTTATGCAAAAAGATAGTGGTTTAAAATCAAAAGTCCATCAAAACTTGAGAAAGTTCAAGAAAATAAGATTGCTGCAAAGAAAGCTCATGAAACTTGTAGCAAAACCCCACCATCTTCACACTATTGAGAGAGAGAAAGGTGCCCAACCTCAACGGGTTCCAAATGTTCCATATGTGTCGTTAGTTAGATGTGGGATGAGAGAATGCCACAAAGGTTTTATGAGAAAGAATCACACTTTGGACCAAAAAAAGTGGAAACATCTTGATTTTTTCTTGTTACTCTCACAAAACACCAAATCCTTTGTTCTTCACATTCTGGCTAGAAACTCCCATTCTCTTGCCCCCCTACTCCCGTGCTTCCCACTCCATGTTCTCTTTGTCTATTTAACGTTTCTTCCACATCTTTCTTCCTCGATGTCTATTCCAACAAACCCCTCTCAAAATGCCTCTACCCATTTCTCTTTGAGTGTCCATTTTGTAACTCCTCCCAAACTCTTGAAGCACGCCTCTTCCCTCTCTATCTCTAAAGATTGAGTTTGTAAGCTCCTTATGAACTCCTTTCTTCGTACATGTCTTACTAAAATTTCACCCTAGAATGATCATTGCATTCTTCTTTTGTCCACACCTTTCTTTATCTTTTACATCAATCATGTATAGTGGAGGCCTTGCTTTCTTAGTTTGCGCACATTTTATTTGTAGAGGGTGATAATGACATCACATCAAGCACATGCGATTTCTATTTTGAGACGTGTTGTTGCTGAAGGTGAAGGTTCTAGTAGGCTAGGTGTCCTTTTAGGAGGTCTTCCCCCTTTCCTTATTTGATATGCTTCTCACAAAAGGAAGGGGTTCAGGAAATTGTTGTTCCCCTTGTGGTTTGCTCTCTTAGGTGGTTCTTTTGTCTTCTTGGACGTGGGTCCTTCCACTTTGTTCATTGTATTCCCTCTTTTTTGGGTGCTTTGGTATACTTATGATTGGTAGAGTTTCATCATGTATAGTGGTTAAGGCATATACTAGAGAGATGTACCCGACGTGTTGTAGCAAAGACTTTGTGTGACACAATGGGTTAGTTTTGGCTACAGACTGAAAACCAAAAATTATACCAGAATGGGGCTTTAAAGACCAGCTTTTGATTTTTTCCTTTGTATTTTCAGGACTCTCCCTGGCCTGAATTTTGCAGTGAACGTAAGATGCTGAAGTCTGATTTTGCCTTCTTGAGAAAAATTTTTGGGCCTCCTGAAGTGGACACTCAGAGCTCCGTGTTGTTGCCTTTGTTGCAAAAAATGATGGATTGCAACAGCAGAGCACCCTGATTGATTGATTGATTGATTGATGTTCTGTGTATGTACATACCTGTTTGCCCTACTTCTCTGGCCTGCATTGTGATACCCACATGGACCTACTGAAATTTCTAGTTTTCAAGAATGCAGGCGATGGAGGTGGTTAGCCTAAGCTTCTTGAGATGTATACATTTGTTGAGCTTGGCATCTGCACAATTTTCCTATCTTCTGAGTTCTAAAATCAGTTTGATTGTAGTTTGTAATTTATACCTCAACAATGGCTGCATACCATGCCACTTCCCTTGAATCCTTTCTTCTCTTCACTATCCTTCAGCATGAGAGATAAACAATTCTGTCCCATTGCAGAAATCATATTGTTTCTCTTGTGAGTTGTATCCAAGACATTTCAATTGATCAAGAGCTTTGATCCTTCCCAAGAGTAAGGAATGCATCTTTATGGTAATCCTTGGTTGTGTCCAGGGGTTTTACAAAGTGGATACCAATCAGCATCTGGACAAGAGCAAGAGAGCTTCTTCAAACAGTGGGAAGACACATTAAATCAATGAAGAACCTCAGTAGCTCAGGAGCAAACCTGTGACAAATTGTTTCACATCATGTGCATGAACCTCAAGCTCTAGTAAATTCTCCCCTCTTTGGTTTCAGGTGTTATTCACTTTGAAGAAACTCCTGTTACCAATCAATTGTGAAACAATGTACTCTCTCTATGTCAGTTGTAGTTCACAAGGCCAATGTAAGCCCCGTGTTTGAAACCAGAGCATTTACTTTGAAGCTTGACACATTGAGGCATGGACAGTAAAGTTTCAGAGGCGGGGACTTAAGAAGTTGCTGATCTTAAGATTAGAAATACTAGAGACTAAGGCGGCAATTTGCTTGGAATGAGTTCAGATCTATCCTTTTCTTTATCCACAGATGTGGAATTCATCAGACACAGGATGTGCATCTTCACCGATTCCTAGCAAGAGTTGCAACAAGTAAGATTCATAAACTCATAGAAAATATGTTAGACATGCCCAAGACAAGGATGGTTTCTGGTTCACAGCACTAATTGAGGCAGTGGAGGTGAGAGTATGGCATGGGATGGTTCATCTTCATTGAAGTATATCACTTTTGTCTGTTTGCTTTAAAGCCAGGAAGATGATACTCATAGCTAGAAACCGATTTTTTTATATTGATTGTAGCACCTAGATCCATTTGTGAAGTATGGCTGGTGATGGGTCTCTTTGAAAATGTAGCACAAGATGTGAGAAAATTGTTGATGGATCTCGTTAACAATTTTGTGCAAGGTGCAAGAAAAAAATGTTTTTGTAGATTGAACATCAAACCACACGAATAAAGTGAAGAGTTTATTTGGACATCCTCCAGAAATTTCAGTAACTTTCATGAGCCCATTATCAGTGTTGTTTAGGGTTCCGAAAATTGAGCCAAACTTGGCTATAAACTAGATATGAAAGTTTTTTTAAAAAATAAAATAAAATCCTCCTATGTTCTTGGCTACCTACTGGAACTTATCATAAAAATCTGGCCATTTGGAAAAAAGAAAACATTTCCCAAAATCCCCGGGTCATTTTTTGCATGAAAAATCAAATTCATATTTTTTCAGGTCGAATTTAGGCCAACCAAGCACACAAATTTCCCTTTCCTCAGGGCCCATTGACCTGCTCAACCTTCAAGCCCTCCATAGTTGCATCCCCCTGTCAATCCTTCACCAACCCCATGCTCATGAACCTCCTAATGCTACCTCCTCCTTTCTGGCCTCAATCTCCATTTGCTGAAACACTGGCTCCTCCTTTAGCATTATTCACTGAAAAGAAATTCACATAATCACTTCCCACTCCTTGACTTCTGTTGAAACGACCAAGAAGCTCCGCACCTACCAGCAGCCCCATCTTCCTTTCTCTCTATACCTCCATTGAAAGATGTGCAACATTCATCAATTACTAGAAATGAAACATGCCATAAGATTATATGTTAGACATAAGACTCCTCTTGAGTAGACAATCTTCTCCTGGAGATACCACTGAAAAGAGAGTGGATGGTCACTATATTGATAGTGCACTGAGAGGGAAGAGTCGTTTACTGACAGAAAATGGGCAAGCCCGCATGAGAACTGTCCCAGCTCAACCTCAATATTCTTTAGAAGCTGCCACCAACCATCCAAACAAAAGAGAATCCAATAAGGGATCAGCTTTAAGTTCCAGAGCTGCTAAAACATCACTTCCACTTTGAACCCTACTTCCCCCAACTTGTCCGCAGACTCTCCACCCTATTCTAGTCTTCATACAGTTGACAAGCAATCTGACCAAGAACACGAGAGAAACTGAAAACTTGTTTGACAAAGCTCAACCTCTTCTTCCTGGCATCTCCCTTGGAGCACCTGTTATCCATCATGGCAGGCAATGCTCCCATCACCAATGACCTTCTCAGAGCCACCCCCACTCAAAAATCCCTTGCATCAGAGACAGACTCACTGGCCTGATTAACATCACTGACATCCCCCTCCATGCAATCTCCATTTTTTGGTGACAGTGCTGAAAGAGTGTCTGTGTATGCAGTAAAAATTCTCTGCAAAAGTGCTCACTTCCTTCTATGAGAGTCCAACAAAGGCTACAAGAGTAATATAACCTGTACAACAAGAAGAACCATGAGTCCAATGTGAGCAGCAAAGCAAAGTGACCACTAATGGAACCAGAGTCACAGATCTCCTGTAAGAAAAGTATGAGTTCCAATGGAAACCTTAACAAAAGCAAACTATTCAAGCAAATTGAAGACTTGCCAACAAATCTTGCTTGTCAACAAATCATAACAGTGGCCCCACAATTGGGATACACAAATTATTATCTCTGGTGTATGGCAGCAAATGTGATGATCCTATGATTCTTGCACAAATTCAACTCCCTCTCTGATCAATCTGCAAATCCTTGAACTGCCTTTATCACTGAAAACATAGACCACTCAGAATCCTGGCAAATAGATAAGCCTGTGATGCTCACTCCCATGGTTCAGCTCCCATGCTGATCAGATCTGCAATCCTCAGAATGCCTTCATCACTGGAAAAGATTCACAGCTCTCAGAATTCACAGAAAGCCCATGAGGATCCCATTGTTCCTGAAGAAATCCAGCTCCAATTCTAATGATCAGACCCACAATCCTGGGAGCACCTCTATCACTTCAAAGATTCATGGCTTGGAATTCCTGATCAAGGAGAGAGCTTCCTCATCATCCTCCAGAACTATAGGAGCTTGATCCACAAGCATGCTAGATGTTCTGATCCTCTCACTAAATTAGGCAAGAAAATACACTGTGGACTACCATCAAGAGAACTACTCTAACCAGTCCTTAGAGATGGAACACAAACAAACAAACAAATGGGAAGATGGACATTGGTTTAGATCATCACCATGCCCCTAACACCAGCACATGTAGTTGCAAAACGAACTGAATTCAATTCAATGTAGCCTTTGTCTGAAAAGTCCCCAATCACTATTTACAAGGAGGAATGCTTTCAGCAGGAGCTCACATTACAGGCTGCAATCTGCTGCACACTAACATACAGAAACACCACACACCTCCTGTTCTACCAAGGTAAAATTTGGTGGTTGTTATTATTACTCATGTACTAGTGTCTTCCTCATTAGAGTCCTTCTCTTTCTTTGGAGGGTGTGTATCTTTTGTCACTACTTTAGACTTGCTGATGACTATGGTTTTAGATCCTGCTTTGGAAACAACATTCTTAATCTTCAGATTGATGAATGTGACTTGGATTGGAACAATTCTCAACCCAACTAAAGTATGTATAGGCTTTGAAGAAAATGTTTTCAAAACTATGGGTCAATAGGGACAGACCAAGGACTTTCCACGTTTCCATATTGGAAGTCTAACAATATTCTGGTCAGACGACCACAAAGGCTGAAGGGTTCATCAGTACCTGGCTGAGCTAAAGCCATTCCAGGTAGCTTTGCTAGCCAGTGTGCTGCTGCTTCACTGTCGAACGGGATTGTAATCTCAGTGTTGTCATTCTTCAGAAGACCTGTTACTGGTTGAACTGCACATGCTGTCCCTGTTCCAAAAACCTCCAACAGCCGGCCAGTCTTTGCTGCATCTTCTATCTGTTCAGTACAAATAATTCACAAGAAAGCAGTTCAGAAACATCTGATAATTCCTTTACAAAATTTAATACAGGGCAACAAGAAAGGAGAGAACATATCTCACTGGCCTAACCTCTTCTACTTCATAAGTTTTTCAGACAGATGGACTGCACAACAAGATGCACCTATTCAACCAGCATTGTCCGTGTCAACAGAACATAGTGGACGATGGACACAATACCTCACCAAACCGCAACTGCCTTTCTGAAACCTTCATATTTCCAAAGTCACGGGCAATGGTGAGAATAGTATCCCGGGTGACCCCAGGCAATATCAGGCCATCCAAAGGAGGGGTGACTAGTTCCATCGTCCCCTCCTGTTGAAACAGAAAGAATACGTTCATGGCACCCGATTCCCCAACAATCCCACCCCCAGGATGCCCATCCTGCAGCACATATAATGCCTACACATGACAAAAATCATGAGTGTGGGATTAGAAGAGTTGCATGACATGGACGGCAGGAAAGCTATGGCCTACTAAAGGAAACAGGCTGGAGCACCCAAGTATTTACTCAGTGGACTTACTTGGGAACAACCTCGCTGGGCACTCCTGAGCTGGGGCAGCATGGTTGGAGCATAGTTACCCCCAACCTTTTTGTCCCCAACCCCACCAGGATAGGCCCGAACCACTTCTGTCTCCACAAATAGCTTGATGGGTTTCAATCCACTAGGGAAGTAAGGGCCAACAGGGGAAAGAACCACAAAAAGCATTGCTTCCCTTGTTGGGGACAAGCCCAGGAAAGGGTGAGTGCCAATTATTGTTGGACGAATGTAGAGAGAAAAGCCCTCTTTAGCAGGCACCCAATCGCGCTCCACCCGCACAAGCTCTTTTATGCACTCAAGCAGCTCTACCTGGAAATGGATGTGACCCTTGCTGTAAATTGAAGCAATGTATAGTTATGAAGAAAAAACATGTATAATTTATTCTTCTGAGGGCTAGAAAGGTGTAATGTAGAACAATGGCTTTCAATACAACATATTCAACCAATTCCAAAACCAGGAGTTGGAACACATATCAGGATTAGACTTTGACTCTTCACCTATGAAAACACCTGGGGGTTGTAAAGGCAACAGTGGGTAGGGTGTGCATAAACCAGATGATAAAAACAAATGAGAAGCACAATTTGCACATGGCAAATGAGTAGTCATGCACATTGACTGTGCCCTGGGTATGTCCAGAGAAGCCAAGGCAAAGAAGTGGCAGAGACTTCAGCAGTCTACCTTATCAAATTCAGGGAGGGTGAGACAAGCAGCTGATCGGGACAGGCGGTCCATATTCATGTCTGGCCGGAACAGGCGGAGATGCTGGTCTTTGTCCTTGTAGGCCTTCATTCCCTCAAAGCAACAAGAACCATAGTGCAAGACCTGTCATGGACAAAAAAAGAAGGTTCCTGTCAGAAGACTCCACTACTAGGTCTGTATCATTTAATGAAGAGCATTACTTACCAAGTGAGAGGACTTAGTTGGCAAAGACTGTTGAGAAATGTTATTTAGAGCACGTTACACATATATGGAAACAGTTCACAGTTGTGGATTGTGCTATCCCTCCTCACTTCCTCAATCTGTGATGGCCAGATGTATCCATGAGATACAGCTGCCACTTTTTCATCAAAAACAACTGCTCATCTTCTTGTGCGCAGATGCTCCTTCACACCAAGAGACCCAAAAATTAAGGTCTCCCAAGTTGAAAAGGAATAAACAATTCCAATGCTTACCTGAGCACAGGGATGAAGGGTAAACGGGGCTACTGGGTCAATTGAGGGGGCTGTCCAGCCTGACCCCTCTTTCCACGAGACTTGAAGCATGTGATCAGTGTATAAGGCACCAAATTTGAGCCCCAGAGGATCTAAACTGGGCTTTTCCTGCCACACCATGGACCTTGTCAAATTGGGAGTTCACATCACCTGGAGCATGAAAGTTGTGCTCATATATTCCACAATGAGCAACACATACCTGGAGATGATCAGATCTTTTCACAATAAGATCTGCATAGCGAATATCTGACGGCATGGGAATTACATGGGACACCATCTCTGCCATGCCTTGCTGCAAGGCCCCTACTTTTTGAAATCCTGTGCTGTAAGATTGCTGCCTCCATGATGTCCCTTTTCTTGGTGTTATAGGCCAGTGATAACCAACATTGTCACTATTTGAAGAATGATCCCTGTCCAGTGTCCTACTTGTCAATGTTGACACTACCCTGGCTGCTGCTGCTGATGAGTCAACAGCATTCAAGAGGGGTTCATGGGACCAAAAGGGGCACTGCAGGACATGGGTTCTTGCTAGCAGCTTCCTTGCTGAGCGGTGCAGCATACTTCTCAATCTGCTGAAACTTGCAAATAGTTAATGATGTCGCCCACGCCTTAGATGAGGAACATAAAATCATGCATGTGCCATGAAGCTTCGTCCAGCAGCTTCAGTGATTCTTTCTCACCCTGTGCACAGAGACAGTGCCTTTATGTGATACACCAACTTTCAATGCATGAATCAGGTTGAAATGAAAGCAACCATTGGAAATGTATTTGTCTTCAACAAAATTGAGAACAAACACTCTTTCCAGTTGAAATTCCGAAGCACAATTCACAGTCCAAAACATGAGAACTCTTCACAAATGGAGATAATTGTGATCAGACTTCCCACAGAGTCTCCTAGATGTGCAATTTCCACTATTTTGGCTTCCAAACAAATGGTTGCCTGCTAATTGTATGGAGGGCCGTTGCACCTGAAGGATTGCAACAGCCCACTGCAGATATTGTTGGGCCACTTCATGATTAGGTGTGCATGACATGCCATGAGAAATAGCTACCCGATGGACAGGAAAATTCTTTCATATACCGTATAGATGGATCCATCTAACAGAGGGACGGACCTCCAAAAATGCTCATCGATTTCCTATCCTGCAAATTCGATGTTGAGATCGAGACAAGAGTACATGAACAGAGCCGGGGATTTCCTTTGCCCCCTCTTTACTGTAAGGGACCGACTCTTAGAAACCGAAGTGACGTTCGGTCTTCACGATGATCATTACGAAAACTCGACTTGGAAAAATGCATCAGTAAGCCTTTTGAACGCTCCTTCCCAAAAACTTGCAACACAACCAAAAATCAAGAAACATGAAATCAACGTACCGGAAAGTCTCAGTAACGAGGCTCAAGAATTCGACAGCGAGCTCGATCGATGGTTTGGCGGTATCGTCACTTTGCAACACTCGTACACTAGAAAGCTGTAGTCAGAAAATCCTCCTCGTGCGTGCGTGCGTGCGTGTTTGCGCTCTATAATTTCTCAACTACAGGACAAAAATGGAGCAGCAGGTAAGAATAGCACTCAAGTCCACCTCCTGCGGACGCAGAGAGAAAACAAACAACGAAGAAATCTTTTGTTCCTGCACAACAACAGTCAAAGCTGCAGCAACGCCAGAAGAGAATCCAAAAAAATTCCCCTACACACGCAGAGAGATAACAAACGAAGATTTATTCAGTTATTTTCGGTTCTTGCAAAATGTCCAAGTCACAGTGCCAGAAGAGAATCGAAATCGAGTTCTTGGAGTACCAAATCAAGGTCGAAACTCGAAGAACATTCCGGTCTCATCAAAATCAGCAACGCAACGCAGGGTTTCGTCCTAATCCGCAACGCAACAACAACAGCAATACAAGAACAAAATAGATTTGATGATTCTTTCTTTGCACAAGAAGTTCAAATCCAAATGATCTCCTCCTCTTCTCTTCAGCAAAAGAAGGTATCCTGCAACTACCTCACGAGAACGGATGGCCCACGAGGAAACAGACTGTCCGCATTTTCCGAGCGAGTGTTGCACTTCGCAAGTGATTGTCGGGAAAGGGACACACGCGGGCCCGGGATTGGGCGAAGGCGCAAAACAACCGAACGTCCACAAGCACGACACAATTTACGCACGCATCAAACCCTTCTTTCTTGCCCTTATTTTAACTCATGGACCAATCAGATTGTCCGGTGGAGAGAATTTTTGTGGGCACCAACAGCATAAACAAGGGGGGGGGGAAAAAAACCCCCAAAAAAAAACCAGAGTCCAAGCCCTTCTTTCCCTTATTTCAAGTCTTGGACCAATCAGGTTGCAGAGTAGATATTATTTTTGTGACCACAAATATTTTACTTAAGCAAGCCAAAAAAAAGAGAAAAAAGAAAATCTAAATACCCCTTCCTCCCCTTATTTCAAGTCTTGGACCAATCAGGTTGCAGGGTGGAAGAATTTTTGGGAGCACCAACAGTTTGCCTACGCAAGCCAAAAAAAAAACAAACAAACAAACCCCCTTTTCCCTTATTTCAAGTCTTGGACCAATCCGGTTGCAGGATGGAATAATTTTGTGGACCAAAGCCAACCCCCCCCCCTTCTTGCCCTTATTTCAAGTCTTTTGGACCAATCAGGTTCCAGGGTCTATAGAATTTTTGTGGGCACCAACAGTTTTCTGCAAGCCACGAAAAAAAAAAAAAAAAACCCCCCTTCTTTCCCTTACTTCAAATTATTAGACCAATCAGATTGCAGGGTTGAGAGAATTGGTTTTCGAAATCTGATCCATTTGGATTATATAAAATTAAAATACCATATTTTCTTTCTGTCTACACGCGCCCTTTAAAATTAAAAGCTGAATTTCCACGTGGAAATTTCAAGCCGCCCAGGAGATTCTGAAAGAAGAGTCACGTCAATTTTGGGTGGCTAAAACGAACTGGCCGCCTTTGGGGCCTCGCCACCCTGCAACCTGATTGGTCCAAGACTTGAAATAAAGGAAAAAGGGCTTTGTTTGTTTGTTTTTATTGTTTTTTTTTTTTGGGGGGCTTGCGTAGGCAAACTGTTGGTGGTCATAAAAATTCTCCACCCTGCAACCTGATTGGTCCGAGACTTGAAACAAGGGAAGAAGGGGTATTTAGATTTTTATTTTTTTTTTAAATTTTGGGCTTGCTTAAGTAAATTATTGGTGGTCACAAAAATTAAACCCTAAACCCTAAACCCCAAAATCCTTCAAAGATATTATAACTCTAGACCTAATCTCAAGTTTCAATACAAGCCCAAAATATCATCTTTGAAGAATCCTCATATAAAAATAGACCTATTATTATTACTTAGGGGGCCAAAATCCCTTAAGCTACTATATCTACTCTATAATGAATCTAAACACAAATATCCTTGCCTTGGTATGCAAAGCCAAAAAAATTCAATTTGGCAAAAAACTTATGAAAAATGATGTGATTTTGTGCATCCTCAACTCGTGACTCATAGTAAGTGGATTTGTGTGTATATGTGTGTGTGTGTGTGTGTGTGTGTGTGTGTTTGTTTTTGGGTAGTGATCATTGAAAGTTGGCTTATGAATGGCAGAAGGAGGTTTGCTTTGGAAAGCACACATTCCACTTGGGGCTACAAGGGGGAGTTAGTTGTCCATGCATGCATGGTGTTGAGTCAGGATAAGTGGCAAGACAAATGATATACCTACTAGGCCTAGCACTTTCTTCCCCTTCTCCCTCAACTCTAGGCTTGACCCCTATTCACCCTATTTCACAGCCAGAGTTAACAAGCACCATGCTAGATGGATGGATGGATGGATGGATGGATGAATGGATGGATGGATGGTGTGTAGACCAAAAAACACTTTTTCATTATATTATTGTCCTATAGCTAACCGTGGATGGTTAGTACATAACTAACCATCCACATGTATCTATCTACATACATACATACCTACATGGTAGCTACTAAATGCCTTATCTACTTTACCTTCCTTCAGAGTAATCAATTACATTCCTTTACCTACTTATGATCCATTACTATAGGAAAGGGACTTGGGTTTATAATTTAGTTGTAATGATCATTGAGTTGAAGTATGATGCATGTGAAAAGTGATTGTAGTTAAAATGTTTATATCACATTTGTCACGAAATTGGTTGTATTGTTAACTATTTGGAAATGGAGTAGTTGAACTATTATCATAGTACCTTTATTAGTCTAGCAATAATTCAATTTTTTTTTTCAATAAATGCCAATGTTTTTCAAAAATCAACTACTCACAATGTTGAAAGTTCTAAATTGATTTGGCCTTAAAATTGCGTTGTGAAATAGAAATTGTTAATTTTAGTTGATTTTTAAATAACTTGCCACTCTCATTTAGTTGTGCATTTAAGCATTTTTAATTTTCACATACCTTTTTAAAAAGCCTTGTCCAATGCACCTATAAATTTATCACTTGATCCCTTTTCTATTTAATGTTCTTAATAATTGATTAAAGGCAAATAAACACATTCACCTATAGATTGAAAACAAAGTTTGATTATGGAAGATTACAATAAGGTTGTGTGTAATACAATACCCTATGTAAAGAATATGGCAAAAATGTGGGTTGCATTACACATTAGGTGTGCCCATTAAAGCATATCCTAGATAAACTAATTGTTGTCACAAATATAACTTTTAATATCACATGGAAGTAATAACTTGCAAGCCTCTTTTGTGAAACTTCACCAACATTGGCCCCACACATTTATGAATCTATGTTGAAATCCTTAGGAGGCCAATGGATGATATCCACCAAATTTACATGTTGGAATACTAATTGATTGTGAAAAAATTCATCCTTGGTCAACAAATCTTGGGTGAAGAGAACATAAAAGCATTTGAAACAATTTTTCTTTTGTAGCAAAGAAATTTGCAATGTCTCAATTCAATCATATTAACCATTCCTAATTTTTTTTAAACCACCACCTTTTCTATTTATAAAGTCTTCCTCAAAATTTATGGTTTGCAACAAGTTGTGAGGCTTAAGTAGATCACACAACATACAAATGGCAATTTGCACCTATCCATTATATACTTCTTCCTTACATACTCACCAACAATAATAATCCATAAGTGAATGAAAATTGATCAATAAACACACCAATTCATTGATATCTATCTATAAGGAAAGTAGTTTGTTCATCATGTTAGGATTTCCCAAACCATGACACCTTCCACCATGCTCTTGATATTTTTGGGAGAAATTGTTACTAATTAGGGGTGCATCAAGTGGTTTTGTAAGGTTGAGACCTAGAATGCAAGAGTTATTGAATATTGAATTATTTTTGTCATGAAAATTCAAAAATTCAAAACAATTTTTTTTTAAGGTTCACAATTAGGGCAACAACACAATCCACAATAGTAGAAGTGAAAGCAACAAATATCTTAAAGGTTCCATTGGTTCACATAATGGGATTCAAACGTATATCCTATAATAAATAAATCAATCTATTTATGGATGTATAAGTAGTCTACTTGTTGATGTTAGTTGTGTAAGTGGGAACAACTAAATGAAGTAGAATGTCAAATATTGTGTCGTGTGTGTGGGGTTGCTTACTTATATTGGTTGTGAAAAAATAAAAATGTATTTTATAAGGACATAAATTAATGTTATGAGCTACTATGTGCTTGAAATATTTAACCTTATCCAATATTATTATTGGTCCAAAATCATCGAAGTCCACAATAACATGTGTAGCCAATTTGAAATCAAGGTTCAAAATTAGTTCAAAATAGTTCAATTCATTGTCATACACACATATTAATGTGGGTTTTGTTGAAAAGGATATGTGCATAGTGGTTCATTGTTCAAACATCATGTCACATTATTTTATTAACGTTCAACATTATTTTGGATTTTGTTAATTTTTCAAGCATAATGTATTTTATGTGGATATGAAATTAGACTGTCTAATCAAATATTTAGTGTGGGAATGTAATTTGTGTAACCCTCATTATTACATGTATAAGTGGCTCAAAACAAAGGTTCATAATTAGTTTTGATCACATTAATCATGTTGATCCTAGAATAAATGAATCAATCAATTTATGAATGTGACCTATGAGGCCCATTGAAAACCCAAATGGATATTAGCTATGTAGTTTGCAAATATGCTCTAAATGCTTCAACTTTGTGTGATATCAACAACTTGACAATTGATGGTGAAAACTTGTTGAAATTACAATTAGAGGAACATTATGAGTTTTACAATGTTGATGTACAATGTAATGTTGTTTGAACTTTGATGGAGTTAAGAAAGTTTTGAGGAAGGGAAGTTAGCCTTGGAGATGGGGGGAACCAATAAAGAGGTGAAATGGATTGATAAATTTTTGCCCTCCACCATACACATCAATGTTTGGGGGACTGATTTCCAACCTTTGAAATTTCATTTTTTCCTTTGTGTGTTTGTTTTTGAGCTTTGAAGTTATATTGTCTTGTGTGTTGTGCAAGGATCATTTAGGGTGCTTGAAAGGTTTGTGCTTTTGCTCCAAATTCCAAGATACTTACTACTAAGTTTGAGTGCAACAAGTTTTAATTTTTGCCTCTTACAAGTTGTGTGTGAATGTATTTGCATGTGTTGTGTGCAACCATTGACTAAAGGGTTTTTGGACATTTGAAATTTAGTCATCAACTTTGTTGTGGGTTCACTATTCATTGATTTTGCTTGTTCAATTCAATGCAACTTGCAAGTGTGTGTGCACATTTTGTAAATTACATTACAATGTCAAACAATTAAGATTTAGGCAACAAATCCTAATTGTTGATTCTTGAGTATTAAGTGTTTCTTTTTTATGTTTATCTTTATGTTGTGAATTGTGAGGTGCAAGATGGCTCCTTTTAAACCCCTTGGTGAATTCAAATTTCATTGTGTGTTTGATTAACAAAGTAAGGTTGGCAATGTCGTTGATAGTAGCAACCAAGGTTTTGGTATGGACAAAGAGAAATCAAGAATGAAAAAAAAGGTTTGGATCCCAAGTCAATGTGAGATTTGAAATCCAAGTTGAAAAAATCCCAAAAGATATTGAACTTGAGTGTAAAAAAAAGAAGAAAAAACCTTATGAATTGAATAAAAAATTTCAAGAAGCATGAACTATAAACTTGTTGTGGGTTGAAAGCATATTCAAAGTGTATTGAGTGAAGTGGGATTGTCATCCATATCAAGTCCAAGATTAGTACAAAGGTCATATGGGGAAGGAAAAGTTGTTAGCTCCTAAATTTGATTCTTTTTGCAAACATGATGGTTGGAAAAAAATTACTCCCCCATGCTCGATGTTCCTAAAGGCAAGTTTTATTGGGCTAACTTTTTTCAACATGCTAAAAATGAATTGCTTTATGCTTCCAATCATGGGACAAATATGTTGAACAAGGTCATGCCCCGTGTGGCACATGATGGCTCAAACAAAATGATTTAGGTCGCCACAATGTGTTCTAACTACTCCAAAAAGGAAAGCCCATAAATGAATATGATGAGAGCGTGAAAGGCTTGTTATTATAGTTTTGAAAGGTGGTAAAGCTCATGGGAGAAGGCAATTCATCAATGAGAAGAGCCCCATGCTTCCACCACTTTCGACAAACATCCTTTACCATAGGATGGAATGCAATGAGATCCATCACAAGGGACTCTTTTGTTATAGACATGCTCCAATTTTGCTCCTCCTTCAATCTTGAACCAAAGTGTTAGAAAATGGCATATAAAAATATGTGAGTGTATATTTAAGCTTGTCTCCTTCTACAATGATAATAATGGGATGTGAGAGCTTTGTGAACATGGTACAAAAATCAAAGAGACTACACTAGAGCATATCATAATAAGCGTATAAAGAATACCTTCGTACCATTCTTGAACATTTTAGAATTGAAAGAAAGGTTGCTCAAACTCTTTACCCCATGAACTTAATTGATAGGACTCTCGACATGGCCAATTTTCTCAAGGTCCAATCTATTTTTCATTTAAATAATTTTGTGTTGAAACCAAAATCATGAAGATGGAATTGATCTCAAAATGAATAATTGGACAACAAGTTTGGCATTACACAATGTGATACGTGTTCCAATTTGCAAGCCCTTGAATTCAAACTCCACCTCAAAAGAAACATTTGAAAATTGTCTGTTTAAGTGTCCAAGTACCAAAAGCCCATTTGTAGAGATAATGGTGCGGCAACCAAATTTGTATTCATGAGTATCAGAACTTCTCTATACTTCTTTAGGTCAAATTGAATAGAATTGAAAGATGCCTGAATAACAAATATGGTTAAAGAAATTACAGATGCAACAAATAGCAACAAACAGCAAAAGAGGAAAAAGAGAAGACCCGAATACATTAAACAAACACAGAAGAAGACTGCCAATTCAAAACACTGCACTTCTAGCTGGGGACTACAAAATCTAGAGACAACCCAAATTAATTTACAGGGTTTCACTAAAGAGGAGACCTACCCCAAACTAGCCTCTGAGTTACCAATTTGAAATTGGTTCTTGGGTCTGCACTCAAGCCATTAGTACTCTGTCCCAATAAAATTCTTCAGTATTTTGTTTAAAGACTGCAGCTGTAATAAATAAGTTCTCGCCCATGTATATAAGAAGCACCCAAAACACAAACAACAAAGACAGAATAAGCAACAAAAACTAATGCAATGATATGACAGACAACCCTGATGTACAAGCAAGAATATGCTTGTAATGAGCAGTGGCATGAGCATCCATAGATACAGAGACTGGATCCAGATGGAACTATGTTACTTGGCTATCAATTTAATGGCCCCAGCTTTGAGTTCCATGTGATCATGACAAAACAGTTGAATCAAAGTCACCACTTTAGTGACTAACTTTAAGTCTTTTGAGGATTTGTCCATTCGCTCCATGTGATGTTGATGGATCAATCAGCTTGAAAGAGCCATCCTCCACTTAGGGCACCTCCCAATTATTTCCTTGCCATCAGTAAAGGGCTTGCCCATATGCTGGAGGATGGCAGCTCTGGGTCCTAGAAAGCTGGTGGTTGCTAGGCAGTGGATTACCCACTTGATATGATGGCCATAGCAGAGAAGTTTCACATTAGACTTGAAACCTCTCCACAGGTTGTGCCAGACTGGAGAGACTCATTAGCAAGTGTCCCAATTGGTAGCGTAAGTTAGAGCCTATTCAAGAGAACAAGATTTGTCCTGCAACTACCTCAGACCTCCATCAACCTTGCCTTATCAGTAACAACAGGCCTTAGCCCATTCCAAAGCTCTCCAAGCTCTCCTTGTGCCCATGCAGCACAAGCAACAGGACCCAACGTTGATGGCACCTGACCACACCAACAGCCAAATAGTCAAGACAATCATCAGCTGCAATGTACACTAAGCCCAACAGATCAGTAAGCATTGAGCTGTGGCAACTCCATAGGCAGAAGCAAACTAATCAACAGATCAAATAAAAGACTGAAGCTGTAGGCTGGATGGAATCACATGTCTTTTCTAAGGAAATGGCTGTGCATACAACATATTCATAGGGTATGCAGGCACTGATGTTACAAGAAAGTGTAAATGCAATTTCCATGCATCCATTCCACTGGCACCAGATGAACTCATTTAACTGCTGTATACATGGTGAGAATCTGTGCAAAACATTTCATCAGTCCTGAATGCCAGTACATTCCACAATTGCCATGAGGAACTTACCAAATAAAGGAGGGCAGGTTGAGGCAACTGACTCAATAAGCCAGCAGCCAGAGCTGTAATGAGGCCAATAGAATAGCCACATACGGCATACCGAATGTACTGATTTCCTCTAGAGAATGAGCCCTCATTCTCATGTTCTCTCCCTTTCCGGTGATCAAAACACAGAACCAAAGCGAGAAGCATTCCTGGAATGGCCTGCATGGTTTGCAACAAACACCCTTCAGTTTGAGCCGCTTTTAATGCCCTTCTTCCATTTACATCTGTAGACATTTCAGATCTGAAAACAACAGCAACTCAACCCTACATCAAGAGAAAACAAAATCCAAAACCAAGGAGCAGTTTTGAACAACAGCCAAAACCATACACATAATCAGGGACCTTCAGCAGCAAGGTGCATAGTATTGACCACCTATCATAACATCACCACTGACATCATACTTTCATGTACATGGATGGAGGTGAATGTAAAACAAGAAACTTCATTCATGGTTGATAGCTCAATAAAACCTAAAAGAGAAGGAGAAAAACTAAAAGAAACCCACTTGACAGGAGCACTTTTCTCTTTCGTTGCCAGTAGACTAAAGAAAAGTTGCTGATCAATTTCTCTGTTCTACAGAATCTCCAGTTCTGTGCCTTCAATGGGTTCAGAGACACAGACTGCATTTTGATGCATATCAGAAGGGTGTGTAACAGGCAGAATTGTGAAGAATGAGAGAAAGATACCATATCTCCAAGGCCAAGCATCAGAAACTCTGTTCCTCCACTGCTGCTTGGAATCCATCCTCCAAGTAAATTGCGGGGAAAGACTAGCTTCACGGGAAGCTCCAGTTTCTTTGTGATTGCTTGTGAAAGGCCCTGCAAATTCAAAGAGCTGGCCACAGTGTGGATGGGATTGGATGCTTGTTGAGTGGCCACAGATACCATAACGTTGGAGCCAAAGAATTGCTCAGAAAAAAACACCCAGAAGATGTCGTACACAAATAGACACAGGAGCAGGAGTGCACAGATCTTGATATTTGGAAGCCGGACATGGCTCACAAATGCAATGCAGATTGAGATGCCAAGTACGTTGTTCAAGAGCCAATGACCCGTCACAAGCCAAGCTGCAACCACCACACAACTGACCACAACCAGCAAGCCCTGTGTTCGGCTGAAGGAGCCACAGCAGCCACGGTTCACAATGATGGGATCCAGTAACCCCATTTGCGAATTCATGTAAGTCACATAAGGGGCCATGCAAAACGCTAGAGAGGAAGCTGATGCCACTGCAGTGAAAGCCATAATGAACTGGGACATGGATGCAAACAGATAGAACATGAGCAGGAGGCTGCAGGAACTAGCTATAGGAATCATCAAAGCCTGTGAACTGTCTAGGGTTATGGATGCTTCTGCAAAATCCCTGTGTCTTTCAGATTCCTTTTCGAAAGTCAAAGCCCGCTGCGCCGAGGCTGACACCACAAACACCGCAGTGGCTATCAAAACCACTGACGCCGGCTCCAGCAGATACGCCAATCTCCACAGAGCTTCCATAATGTCTTTCGCGAAACCCTAAAAACTCTGAAAACTCGAGATGTGTGTGCCTCCTGTCTCTGTCTCTGTCTCTCTCTCCACTGTTCCCTACTGCCCACCAAAAACAGAATGCATGCGGCAAGTCCTCCGCAACAAGGAATTGCCTGCTTCCTGTGCACCCAACCTTCACAAAGAATTTCTCATCTTACCCTAACGACTCCATCGAACTCGATTCTCCTTCCACGAGCCTCCTCTTGCTACTGGCGGAGATGTTTCAACTTCGAAGTTGAATTACAGGGATGCGATTCCATATATTGGGTAAGAGAAGGTGATTTCCGGATAAAGACGAAAACGGACTTTAGCAGCAAGGCAGGAATAGTCCTGCTCTCAGAGCGAGCAAGCGACTGCTGCGAAAATCAAAGAGCTCCAAAGTCCATACAGCAACTGGCCTTTTTGGTGTCCGGATTTCCGCGAATTTGGGCGCGCAACTGGGAAACAGAGCAGCAATCAAGACGCACATACTCCATCTCGATCAGACTACGCGGAAATTTTGCGGAGAATTTCTGGGCGCGAGACGGGAAGAGAAGGAAAGAGGAAACGAGAGAGACGAGAGAAAAAGGCGAACAGGCACTCTCACGCGGCGGGAGCATGGTGGGCTCACGGATGAGGAATGATCCCCGACACATCCGACGGATGATTTCCGATCCTCGTACGTTAACTCTGCGTGGATTTCATCCATATTTTTCTTTTAAAATCCACTATGGGTTGACGAGCTTTTTTTTTAACTGGCGGAATTTCGTCAAAAGGCGAAACACTTTTTTTTTTCCCGAAAAGAAAAAGAGATTTTGGAGGGTTTCAATTGCCGACTCACCAGAAGTGAGAAAAAATAATAATAAAAATCTCAAGGTTTCTATATTTGGTTTTTAAGTGTGTAGCCATAAATTTTGAAGCTTGATTATAAAGATTCATACATAAAATCTGTTTGTAGCCAGATTTTACTAAATCTTCATAGGGATGATTGCCATTTTTTTCTGCATCTTCCTATTGATAATGTTTTTTTTTTTTGAATTTTAATATAAGATGTTTAATAAACTCATATGAAATATTGATACTTGATGGCTGCAAATTTGATGAAAAATGGTAGAAAATTTTTAATTTTAAATGGAAAATTTTAATCAATGACCCTAGAGAAGTGTTACACTTGGGTGAATAAAGTGACCAAATGCAATCTCTAAGGACAACATACATATTTGAGGTGTTTAGACCAATTTTGAAGATTGTGTGTACTCAAATATAAACTATGACTCCAAAATTGGAATTACCAAAGGAATGCATAAAATGTTGTCCTCTAGTATTGTGGGGATTATTATGTAATCTCGTGCAATATATGTTGTTGAAACATTTTGTAATTTCAAACAGAAGGGAATTTTTGACATTTGTGAACGAATTTGTGCAAAGGCCACACTTTCTTTCAACTTATTTGCCTAAGTTTGCAAACAATCTTTTCCAAAAGAAAACTGTACACTAATTTGGTGCATAAAATTCGTTATAATTTGTGGTAGTAAAATGAAGTGATGACTAATAATACATGTGCTAATGTTTTTGTTCATAGTGAGAATATTGTGTACTTTTAGAGCAATACGATGCGCAATTGCTAATGGCTAGATGTAGGTGCCATTTAAAGGTGGAGTCCTTCAGAGTATGGAATATGATGTGGGAGGTATTGGCTATGATATGGCAAATGCCCTTCCATGAGCTTTGTGAATGGTTAAGCTCCACAAATGGTAATTCCTCAGACCAGTGTTTCTTTTACGGTTGAATTTTCGCCAAATTTTGACCTAAGCAAAGGATTTTTCATGGGAAAATTGGCCCAAATTTGCCAAATTTCAAATTTTAAAAATTCCAAATTGCCAGAGTCTTATGCTACCTTCCAGAAGGTAGCCAAGAATATAGAAAGATTTATTTTTTCCTACTTTCATATCTATTAGGTAGCCAAATTTGGCTAAATTATTTTTTCGATGAGCTTTTTAGGCCCACACATAAGGACTTTTCATTGACTACTAAAGGTTAAAGCTGAAAGCATTTGAAAATTTTCCATGCCCAAGTTGGAGAGCATAGTTGGAGTGATCACTATTAAATGTGCTGGCCACAATAGCCATGGCACCTTTCCACAAAACCCATGGGACCATTTTTTTTTTTTAAATTCACCCAAAGGAACCATCCAAAAAAATTTCATGACTAGACATTATGTGGAGCAAGTATGGTTGGTATGTGATTATTTTTCAAAAAAAATTGATCTATGTGATGTTTCACCACCCCTTGAAGATCTGCCAATGGAGGAAAATGACTATGTAACCATTTAGGTTTTGGTTTGCTCTCATGTTTTGAAGAGTTTTCATAGGTGTTAGTGTGTGCTCCAAAAACTAACACCCCATGAAAACTCTTCAAAACATGGAAGGAAATGAAAACCTAAGTCATTACACTCACATAATCATCCAGGGTTTTGGACTACTGCTGACTGGACTAGTGCCCCCAACAAAAGGCTTTGAATGCCAAGGCCATCAAATGCATAGGCACTAAACCCCAGCTCTTTAAGGTGTTAAGTCTTTGATGATTGGTCCATCTACCTTAGTTTTCACTTGATCCCACATTTTGATGAATATTCACTAGGTGTTACTGGGAACTCTGAGTTCATTTTTTAACTTCATGGAACATTTCCTCTTTTAATCCTTGTTGGTTTGAACCAATGTCAAACACATGTATAAACGATGTAACCTTAGTATATTGGGTGGAAATGAATATGATAAAACCCTAGCAAACTCCATAAAACAAAGCACTGAGGAAGGGGAGAAAAGAAGGAACAAAGAGAAAGGACCCAAGTTTAAGCCAAAGGAGCTGAACCCAAAATGGGTCATGTTCCAACACCCCCACCAATTGCAATAAGCATATCAAAGAGAAAAAGGGATGGGAAACTTGAAATATTGGTAAGCTTAGAAAAGTCCTCATTTACAATGACAACATGCTTCAAAATAGAGTTTGATTGAGCCCTTTACAAAGTTATCAACACCTTTTACCTATGAAAAACTCACAAAATATCCAGAAGGTCATCAAAGCCCTTTGTCAACCATGTCATGTTAACACATCGATGAAAAAAATCATTCGTTCATTGGTGCAAACAAGCAAAAACTTCTACAATAATGGAAATAACACATTCACTTAGTGTTAATCATGGTAGAGTCCTTTCTTAACTTAAGCCGCCATTGTCAGGTAAACCTTGCAATTTGAAACTTGCAAAACCAAATTTACTTGGGTGGGATCAACAATGACAACATCAACCAAAGTGTGAATGCCATCAACCAATAACATGATGTCAATTCATTAGCGAAAATACCAAAAAAGAAGGCAATGGAAGCACGTGAGTTTACTCTTACAAAACATGAAATCCCAACTTTTTCACAATGAAAGTGAAAACATCCCAAATGGCATCATGGGATTTAATCCAATCCTCACCATGGGAATAAAAAAGAGGGTTCAAGGTGGGTCCCTATTAGAACTAAAGACTAGCCACAAATGCACTACGTCAACTTGAAAACTAAAGCTTAAGGGAGGTCCAACTTGGTGTGCAACATAGAGGAAAACACATTTGAGGCCAAACATAAGAATCAAATGACTAAATGGACAAAAAACCAAGCATTCACCTTTAGGCCCATGTAGGACCTCAAACACATACAATGTGAATTAGAAGCCATGTCACTAGAGATGATGATGGAGAATGAATGGTTGTGTAATTTGTTTGAGATGCTTTCCTAAAATCAATTTTTTTCCCTTTCTACAAATTACATGAAAAATGGACCACAAGTCACCACATATGGGGGAAGGAAGTTTTTGTCCAAACCTCAAATGGGCTTGGAAGGGAAATAAATAAAAATTGATAGCACCTATTGCCTCCAATAAGAATGGGCAATTATTTGATAAAACAAATGCCCAGCTTCCTATATAGGTTGTTTACACAATGAACTTTGTGGAAATGAAGCTAATACCCCCATGAGAAATGAAGAGAAAAGCTTGATGGTGCACCAAAGGGATTTGTGGGCAATCCCAAAGACCAAGCCCAAGAAACACCTCAAAACTAACATGAAGGTCATGTCAAAAAAGGCAAATTAGTGTTGAAATATCAACAAAGGAAGGAACAAAAAAAGCAAATAAAAAAATCTTTAGGTGAAACATTGAAAAAAAATCCCACAAGATATTTGGCCATCCCCTAACCTTCAAAACATATTTACATGGCAAACATCCTTGTCCAACATGTTTCATAAAAAGGAAGAAATGAAGGAAGTAAATCCAAATGGGATACCTAAAACCTTGATATCGTGTGAAGGGCAACAAAAATTAATGGAAAGAAAAAAGCCAAGAGACAAATTGAAAGGTGACCAAGTTGTTAAACATTTATAAAATAAATCACAAGCCCCACAAAAACCAAATAAGAAAAAAAAATGTTCCAAACTAAAAGGAATGACAAAGGCATGACCAATAAGGGATGGGAAAATACAAAAAGGAAAAAACCCTGATAGAACATTGTAACGCCCAAAAATGGGCTACTGAAAAAAAAGGCATGGCAAACAATTCACCCTAGCATGTGCCCATTAAAGAATGGATGATGGACATCTGCTTTAAAAGGGAATGGTGGTTGAAAAAGAGGAGAACATGTTGGGCAAAAAAAGGCTGAATAAAAGGAAAAAGTTGAGACAATTGGCTTCTTGTCATGTGAAGTTCATAAAACATGGCTATTCAAAAGATGGTGTTGAAAGCATTTACATCATCCACCTATAACATTGCCTAATCAAGATGGATGTCTAAAATAGCTTAGACACCATGAACCATTGTTTCACACCCACCTTTGATTACTATTTTCACTAGTAGAAAACCTAGAATTTTTGGTCAAAAAGTACCAAATTTGACAAGGGTCTAAAAGACCACTTATTCATCTTTGACATGTCGATTTTAACATGTCATGTGTGACTAAGGTGGTTTTTTTTACTAGCACCATTTGATTGGTCATTTTGATTGGTTAATTTATACCCATATCAAAAAAAAAAAATTGTGGCAGGCAGGCAAGTATGTCGTAAAATAATAAGTAGGTAGGTAAGTGATAGCCTAACCTAGCCTAGCTTATCGTACTTGACCTACCTTAACCTAATTTAATAATCATACTTGGCCTACGCTACTTATTTTAGCCCCTTAAGCATGTACATAGGTTATAATGTTAAGAATTGAACCCTTGACCTCCCCAATGATAAACCAAGTCTTTAACCAATGGAACACACCATCAAAAGGTGATCAATTTTTGTCAATTTTTTAATTTCACATGTTTATTTCAACACATCACTACAAGACTATGTGTCAAGGACATGAAAAATCACAGGAACAAAGGTTAAAAAGAAGGTCTAACTCTAATTTTCAAACAAGGGACAAAATGAAATTATTTGATTTAAAAACAAAGACACAAGATGTGCACGACAAATGTGAAGACAGATCTTTATTATGCTAACATATGCAAACATGAACATGAAAAGAACTTGATAAAGCTATGGTGCAAAATCGTGCTTAAGACCGATGTTGAACAAACTAAAGGAAATGAAAAGTCTTATTCCTATTTATACCTCTTTGGGGACCTAGTTCAAGGAAGTTTCCAATGAGGTTTGTATGTGTGCATTAAATAAAAAAGCTTTTTGAAAACCTTCCTACCTGATAATCAACTATGAATTAACTAAAAGTTGACTTGGATTTAATTAGAAGTCAACTAAGAATTAATGGGAAATTCACTAAGCTTTAATTAAAAGTTAATTAGGACTTAATTGGGACTTAACTAAAAATTAACTTGGACTTAACTAAAACTTAATTGAGAATTAACTGGAACTTAACAAAAAATTAACTAAAATTGAACTAAGAGTTACGGATGAACACTATGAATGAATTCCATCTATTAGAATATGGTGTTTAATGTTTGCATTCGTCACATCACCTCCCCTTCTAACGACGAGGTCCACAAAAAGTGGACTTGGGTTTGTTTAAATATTGTTGATGAAACTCATGCACCTTCTCCGTGGCATGTGATAGGTTCGTGATTGGTTCCCAAATGCGTTCACTCACATCATAGCCATGCTAATGAACAAGATATTGGAGTTGACAATTAGAGATCATTGAATTTAAAATGCCTTCCATTTCATATTCTTATTCACCATTGACTTCAATAGGTGGAGGGGGATCATAGATTTTTTTTGGAATGGTAGACACATGGTAAGGTTCTAATAAGAAAACATGAAACACAAGATGGATTTTCATAGGACCTAAAAGCTTGAATTAAAAAGCCACGACATTGGTTTGTTTCACAATGAGGAATGGACATAACCTTTGATGATCCAACTTCTTTGATGGCCTTGTTGTTTTGATATGTTGTCGTTGAAACCAAATTTGGTCCTTAACCTTGAAGCTAGGTTGTTCCTTCCAATGTTCATTAACATTTTCCTTGTATTGTCTTTGCGCTTCTTCAAAATTAGATACAAGTTAAGCTCAAACATTCACTAACCACATGGTTCGATCCTTAGTTGCTAGATTCATGACTTTGTGCACACCTTGTATGTCAAACTTGTGGTGAAAAATTATGATTTGCAAAGAAAGGTGTTTGCTAGGTTGATGAATGCCCTATGTTGTTATGATCAAACTTTGTCATGGCCAAAAGTTCTAACCAATTATTTTGATGATAACTTGTTGTGCATCGTAAATATTATTCCAAGACTTGATTCACCCATTCTGTTTGCCCATCCATCTAGGGGTGGAAAATTGATGACAACTTCACCTTCACACCTAAAAGCTCAAAGCGTCGTTTGGAAAACTTAGATGCAAATTGAGGCCCATGATTAGAAATGATATCCAAAAGACCATGATATTGAAAAACATGATCAAGGAATAACTTGGCTATTCCTTTGCCAATTATTGTTTTGATACATGGAATGAAATGAACCATCTTCGTTAAACGGTCCACCGCCACCAAGATGGAATCATAAAAATTAGAAGGCGGAAGATCTGTGATGAAGTCCATGGAAATTGAAAACCACAAGGATGTGGGGATTAGTAATGGTTGAAGGAGACCATAAGGGTGATGATACAGATTTTTTGCTCGAACACAAACATTGCAAAATCCGACAAACTCCTTCACATACTTCCAAGGTTGTGGCCACCAGTAATCTCAAAACACTAACTCCATGGTCTTATTGAATCCAAAATGGTCTGTAGCCAAAACATCGTGCCTAGCTTGGAGAACTTAAAGTCATGCAAGCCCATCAAGAACATACAAAAGACCATCACAATAAAGTAAACCATTTTGAAACTTGAACTTAACATGATCACTAGAAAAATTCTAGACTTGATGACAATTCCTTAATTGGCCTTGGATGCTAATAGCAAGAGGGTCCTTTTTAAAATCTTCTTGAATTTAACAAATAAAGGTTGTGTCCTCAGGAATTACCAACGCACCCAAAATTGAAGATGTTCAACTTGAAAATGACATCACATTTTTGCTTGTAGGCGATATTTCTTTCTTTAGATGCAAGGTATGATCAACGAGAAACAATGCATCAAATTTCCTTTGTTGGCATCCACAAAGATAATCGAAACAAAAACAATGCCCACTGAGCTTGGCGTCAATTCAAAACATGAATTGTCATGAAATACAGCAAGTTCGTATGGTCTAAATTCACAATGATTTCATATTGAACTCCTTAAAGTAATTGACACCACTCTTCAAAGGCATCCATGATGCCTATAAATTATTTATCATGAATATCATAATTAGTCTTCACAATAGAAAACTTAAGAGAAGGAAAGCCAAAAGGATGAAAATGATTGTTTTCTCCAAGTTGGGAAAACACGACGCCTATTATAAAATTGGAAATGTCCATTTCCAAAACAAAAGGTTTGGAAAGGTCTACATGAATCAAAAGTGGAGTAGTAGTGAAATAATCCTTCAAAGATTGAAAGATATTATCAGTATCAACTCCACCAAAAAAAAATTTATCCTTCCTAGTCAATCGAGTAAGAGGGGCCACTATTGAAACATAATGGGTAATGAAACGTTGATAAAAGTTAGCAAAGTCAAAAAAACATTGGACATCTTGAACAAAAGTTAGAGTAGCCCAATCAACAATGGTTTGAACCTTATGAAGATCCATACGAATGCCATCTCCAAAAATGCTGTAACCTAAAAATTCCATTTCAAATTGATGGAATTCACATTTTTCCAATTTGGCGTAAAGTCCAACCTTTCGAAGCTTCTTCAAAACCACACATACATGGTGTTCATGGTCCTCCATTTTCTATGAGAAAATGAGAATGTCATCAATGTAACAGTCCACAAAATCATCCAAATATTATAAAAAAACATCGTTCATCAGATGTTGAAAAACAATAAGTGCGTTAGTAAGGCCAAATGGCATCACAACATATTCAAAATTGCCATCACGGGTTCTAAATTTGTCTTCCATTCATCACCTTTTCGAATGTGCACCAAGTTGTATGCTCCAAATAAATCAATCTTAATGTACACCTTGGCATGACTAAGCTAGTTCAACAACCTTGAGATCAAGGGCAAAGGGTATCAATTCTTAATGGTGAATTGATTCAGCCCATGATAATCAATACACATTTGGAGGGTACCATCCTTTTTCTTAACAAACAAGATCGAAGCACTAACTGGTTACTTGGAATGTCGAATGAACTTTTTCTCGAGGTTTTCATCAATGTATCCATGAAGCACTACAAGTTCATCATGTGACAAATTATAGATGGGTCCAAATGGAAGTTGTGCTCCTTCCACAAGATCAATGGTGTAATCATATAATCGATGTTTGGGCAAGGTGTTCGCATTTTTCTTTTCAAACACATCCTTGAATTCTTGGTATTGGAAAGGAATATCATGTGGATGTAGTTCAACATTTGGTGAGGGGAAAATGTAAATTAAAAATGCATCTCCTCTCATGGTAGCTTTCATGAAAGCTTTTGCTCCAACGAACAAAGGCTTTGGGCACCTAGGCCTTTTTAAACCACCAAGATCTCCTTGTTATTTCAAATTTTGCATGGTTTTGATGAAGGTTTCACACTCCAAGGCCTCATGCTATGGTGTTTCAAAATGAAGACTCCTCATATGCCAATCCACTTGTGGAGTATGTAGAACAAGCCAAGACAATCCAACAATGACATGATTTTTTGGAAATGAAATGACATTGAAAAGAAACTTGCTAACGTGGGAACCAATGGTAACATCTAATGGTTTGGTTTCACGTGTGATTGGTCTTGATGAAAGGTTTTGACCATCAATGACCTCAACCGACATTAGTATGTTCTTTTCCACTAGAGCCAACTTGTATTGTTCACACTAGCTCCTCGTTCATAAAACATGCTGATGTGCTAAAATCAAGAAGTGTTTAAGCCTCCATCGTCGTGAGCTTACTACATTTGACAATGATTTGAACCAAGAAACATGCTGTTGGGTTTGAAGATAAAATGGGACCATTTTCATTATATGATGCATCAAGGTCTAGCCTCGCAATCCCTTATGAAATTAAACATGTTTGTTTTCTAACTTTCCTGGTTGTGGATCCATAATAAAGGTGGTGCATGTTACCTATGGTCCACACTTCTTTGGACATTCATGAACAATATGGCTTGGTTCTCCACAATACAAACAAAAATTGTTTGTACGTCGATGTGCTTCTCTTACTCCATGAGGGGTTTGAATCTTGTTTTATCAATCTGCATGGGGTCGTTCTTTGGCAAGGTTATTGAAGGCTAGGCTGGCATTGTAGGTGGAAAACTCTTTTGCGTTGTTGATGGTGCAAAATTCATTTGTGGTATCAATGTGGATTCATGGTGCCTTTTTTGTCGATGTTTAAATAACTTGTTATCACACTAAACAACTTATGCAATGGCCTAACTTAATGTTGAAGGATCTTGCAAGGTGAGTAGCAAGTCCTTCACATCACCTCATAACCTAGATTGGAATTGATTTATAAACGTTGCTTCACCCCATGAAATATCACAAACTACATGAACTCTGATGCATCTACCAGAGTTGAATGTACTCGACAAAAAGATCGTATCTTAATGTTAGACTGTGTTTTTTGTTGGAATCTCCAAAGGTGGCATTGAACTTTTCAATAAACGCTTCAAAGTTGTCAAACAAGGGTGATTGATGTTCCAACAAAAGTGCAAACCAAACAAAGGCTATGCTTGACAATAAGGTGCCAATGAATTCAACTTGAGCTAGGCCAATTGGATATCCATGAGGATGAAATTGGATGACCAAACACACTTGATTGACAAAACTTTGAATGTTGAACTGTGCCATCAAACTTATCAAGTAGGTTGATCCATGGTTCCTTTGGTTGGGGTTGTGTTGCCAAAACACATCCCAAAGAAGTCGAAACTTGATTAGTTTGTAAATGAATAATAAATTCATGAAGTGTTTGATTTTCATGTTCATGATTCCTAAGGACAACAAGGACTTCTTCCATGGCTATAAACATGATTATGAACACTGTGAAATATGACGCCAACAAGAGGTGGGTAATCCACAACTTCAATCAACAAGAAGTGGGTAATCCACAACTTCTTGGAAACTTTTCCTTTGAAGAAGAGGGGTAATCCATATTCAACTCCAAAAGGAATCTAATTCTTAAATGGCTTATAAATGCACAAATAAACATAGACCTCATGGAATCTATTCAAATTGTTGTAGCCCTAACCTTGGGCTTGTGACCAAAGCAAGGGCTTGCAAGAGGGCGAGATAAGAAGGAGACGCGGGAAACACATCTTATACTCCCGGGAGTGCATGAGAGTGTGAGAGAATGAACCTTCACACTCCCAAGGCAACTCCGACTTGGGGAGTTAGAGTCCTGAAGGATTCTCGAATCTTCAGGGAGCGATTACAAGGGTCAAAACCCATTCGTTTGAAGAATTCTTTATATCATTGGAAAACTATTGAAATGTAAATGTTTAAAATGGGCTTGCATCACCCATTTGGACATCTGAAACACAAGTTATGGCCAAAAGAAAGGTCAGGAATCAAATTAACAATTTGACTCCCGACCATTAACAGTCGGGAATCGACCCGATTTCCTTGCGTGCAGGTGGCATGCGACATATTGTTGGAAAGCTTTCGACAAAGGCTACAACTTTGCTTTAGACCTCATCACGATCGGAGGTCAACACACAAAGTTATGGGGCACCAAAGTCGCAAAAGTCTTGACTTTGGCAATTTCTGGACTCCCATTTGGGAGTCTCGAAACAAAAAGCCATTTGAATGTGGGCCTTGTGGAGAGGCACAAAGTATACTATAAGGGGGGAAGGTGGTGGTTTCCCCTGAGTTCGGGCCGTGGTGAGTCTCGTGAGTTCGAGCACCAAAAGTGCTTCAACTATGCACTAACCAACTTGTTATTTGGTTTGTGCAAATGCGAGTGAGTGATTAAATGCTTATCATTCTTCCTAGTCCCATCCCGAAGCTCCAACACGCCCTTCTACCCCCCAAAGTGCTGCAAGCCAGGTAACGTGCCCTGACTCCTTGTTTTTCCATTGTCTTTAGTCTAGACTCACATTTGATTCCATTAAGGAGCCCGAGGTGCGTCACAAATGATCAAGAACACAAGAAATTATAAGAATAAAGGCTTAAAAAAAGGTTTAAATCTAGCTTTCAAACAAGGAACAAAACAACATTGTGTGATTCAAGAAACAAAACCACAAGATGTCATGATAATGTGAAGACAAATCTTTATTATGCTAATGTATATAAACATGAACATGAAAATAATTTGATAAGGCTATGGTGCAAAATCATGTTTAAGATTGGTGTTGAACAAATTGAACGAAATGAGGGGTCCTAGTCTTATTTATACCCCTTTGGAAATTAACTCAGGGAAGTTTCTAAGGAGGTTTCTATGTGTGCATTAAGAAAGGAAGCTTCTTGAGAACCTTCCTAATTCAAAGTCGACTATGAATTAATTGAAAGTTAACTTGGAATTAATTAAAAGCTAATTAGGAATTAACTATGATTTAATTAAAAATTAATTATGAATTAATTGGGACTTAATTAGGAATTAAATAGGACTTAACTAAAAGTTAACTAGGATTTAACTTGGAATTAATTAGATTTTTAATAAAAATTTAACTAAAACTAAATTATAAGTGATGGATGAACATTATAAATGAATTCCATCTATTGGAAAATGATGTTTAATGTTCACATTTGTTTCACTATGAAGCATGAAAATAAGTAGGTTGTAAAAGATATGTGGATGGGTGGGTAGGTAGGTAGGTGGGTAAGTAGGTGGGTAGGTAGTTAATATGTAGGTAGGTTATAGGTGGGTGGATAGGTAGGTAGGTAGTACATTTAGTTGGGTGGGTAGGTAAGTAATTAATACGTAAGTAGGTTATAGGTGGGTGGATAGGTAAGTAACATTATTACAAATCATGGTTTTTTAAAAGGTTCAAATTGATTAACTTGTCATTTTGAATAATGGACATGTACATTTTGATTAAAAGCCATGGGCTTGAATGACACATGTATGTGTTGATTTATCAATTTGACTATATTGGTTTATTTGACTAAATACACATAATCAAGTTTACAACTTTAGTCAATATGGCCAATGGTCTTTACTCAAGTTGAACAATTAATGAATATGGCTAAAGATCCGTAATTAAAATAACCAATGGTCTTTAGTCAAGTTGAACACTTAGTCAAAATGGCCAATGATCCTTAATAAAAATGACTAATGGTCTTTAGTCAAGTTGAACATTTAACCAATATGGCCAATGATCCTTAGTCAAATATGACATGGTTTAGTACCTTATGTATCTACCTCCTACCTATTCATCCACCAATTTATTTAGTTAATTATTTGCTTACCTATTACCCACCCACCCACCTATTTATTATTTATTTATTGATTTATTTACCTATACATTTTCGCCCACCTACCTACATATGTACCTACCTATGTTTTTCACTTTCATATGACCTACTTATTTACCTACCCACCTACCTACATATTATCTATCTACCTATCCACCCACTTACTTATTTAATTTTAATCACTAGGTGTAACCATGAAGTTTAACCACTATGTTTAACCAAATTTTAATCATCACGTTTAATTAAAATTTAACCATTAAGTTTGGCCAATAGGTATAACCTAAGTTTAACCATTAAATATAACCTAGTTTTAATCATTATGTTTAGTCATTAAGTTTATCAACTAAGTTTAGCCAATATGTTTAGCCATTATATTTAATTAGGGTTTAGTCATTACACTACTAAGAAATGTGTCTTAGTAGTTCATTTGGGTTTCACTAGATTTTTGAGTGAATTTGGACATTTTCACTAAGTGAAATTGTTTAACCTCCTAATGAACGGGGACCAGTTGTTACGGATAATGACTTGTTTCATTAGTACCTAGTGAAACAAGGTTATTCTCAAGTGAAATACAAATTCATCAAACCATTCATTTGCTAGTTAATTAACTATCCAGTATGGAAATTAATTAAATTTTAATTATTTAATATAAAATATTATTGATAATTTCATGATTGTTAAAGCCTATTATTTATTGACACGTGTCATTACCTACGCTAGGTTGAAAACCTAGCCTAGGTGGGTAGGTAGGCCATGTAATCAACCTAGGCACCTAAACTAGGAGTTTGATAGGAGAATATTTGATCAATATACCATTGCTGACCACACAACACCACCCATGAGGTTTGATCCTTTGACCTTTGAAATGGGGGCAAACACCTTTACCATCAAGCCACCACACTTGTTGTGATAATATGTTACATTACATTTTATTTATCAAATACTTCATTTTAAACATTACAAAAACATAAACTTTGAAAATTCATATCTTATTG
>Ga0116227_10002572_pt1 | contig 41028 bp, 43 predicted proteins | sample S1TSphgellanicum_FD_89693 | JGI IMG/M metagenome (GOLD analysis project Ga0116227, IMG submission 89693) | Host-associated microbial communities from peat moss isolated from Minnesota, USA - S1T2_Fb - Sphagnum magellanicum MG | ecosystem: Host-associated > Plants > Peat moss > Unclassified...
CTAATCAAATTCAAGGATGATCAAATTGATGAAACTCCTAGGCTGGCACAGGCCTTGAGTTCCAACTCTGCAGTGAGTGGGTTCCTTGACATGTCTGTGAGAGTTCTTCCTGGAGATCATGCTCGGCCACTACTACAGGTATGATTCTGACAGGTGCCAATAATGTGCACAATACTTTATGGCTTTCTTGGGCTTTTTGTTACATGGTCTCACCCTCCAGTAGTCATAAATAGCACCTAACATAATGATGATTGCAAATACTGCAGTGTGGTTTGTTAATCTTCAGCCTTCAATCCCTTATGTGCAGGAATCTCTGTAAATTTCATGTAATGAAGGCTAACATGTCTTTGGAGTCCTGAGTATTCAAGAAAACATCATAGCTTTCATGTCCACAATCCTGCATTTACACTTTATTTTTGTGGTGCAGGTGTTTCCAGTTGTCCCACCAAATGTGGCCAGAACGATAAATAGAGGCTCAGAGCTCTTCTCCACAATGGCAGCAGGCACTCCCTTTGCAGAGATAGCAAAGGGGTTGGGCTCAAATCCAACAGCACAGCGGCTTAGGGAAGAAGTAATTGAAAACATAGAAAGTTTGATAGATGAGATTGCAAGCTGGATGACTGCTTCAGCTTGAGAAATTCAAGGAATCATCATCATCATCAGGTGAAGCAATCCTGTTACTCTTGTCAAGTAGGAAACTTTACTTCCCTTCTGAACTACAGAACAAGGTCGGTGCTCACTAGATTGTGCATATAGGCTTTCATTCACATTCTGGTTTGATTTTGCAGATATGATGAGTTTTTCTCTGGTTTTACTTGCTTGAAAATCAATCTGCAGGTGATGAGATATGGCAGTGATTTTCACACACACTTGTGCAAAATACCGAATAGAAATTGAAGAAGATGGGGGTAAATCTTGCCCATTTCCATTATACTAAGAGTCCGACAACAAGAAGCAAAATTATGTGAAATCTCATCACCAGCTGAGATTGCACAAATGTGCTGATTCCCATGTCTGATGACTGATCTATATGTTTGCTATTTCTGACAAACTCCAGCTTCAATCAGCAGAGTTCTCAGCTGCAACTGTGAGCTCTAAAGTAAGTCAGATTTCATGCTATTTCCACCTTGGATTTTCGACATATTTTGTTTACATTTGTTGTCTTCCAACCAACAACTAATTCGTGTGATTAATTGCAGGTGACGATCACTTCAAAAGAGATGTGCCTAACAAAGTTTTGGTTATAGGAAATGCCATTGCTTTTTTGATAGGCACCAAAAGAGAAAACGGATGGAAATAATTACTGATTCTACTATTGATGAAGTCCTTCTAGTGTTTATATTTCATCCTAATGCTGTGAAATTTATGCAATTAAATGTTTTGCATGTTCATTGTGGAAATGGTTGTGTGTAGCAATGCAAAGCCCTAGTATATTAGAGCTCACAAAAAAAATTAGAAACATTTGTTGCATGTTTTGAAATGAAATAAGACTTTCAAATTTTGAAAAATGACGTCTACATCCTTATTTTGTGTGTTTCAAATATACAAAAGGATTAAATTGAACCATCAGAAATTTGCATTAAAGTTTTTGTGGTTGCAACTTTGCAAGTATAGACAATTATTCCAAAAAACAAATTATTTTCCAAATTACAAGGTTTGCATGGTGATTTTTCAAAGTTACAAGACTACAATTTGACTTGCATTCCTTAAGTGGCTCTCACTTTCTTGCATTCACTTGAAACTTGCATTTTCCACTACATGTAGATTAAGAAATTTGCAAACCTAAAAGAACTAAAAATGAAAAAAAGACCAAGCAAGTGAGTAGCTACTCTACTTATCAACCTCATTAATCAAACCTTGTGATTAGTCTCAAATCTTCCTAATCAAACCTTGTTAATTTGACTCAAAATAGTTTGATTACCTAAGGTTAAAGGTACCAATAGTAGTCAAGACTGTAACCTATAATTTGCTCTACTACATGCAAAATGTGTAAACATATATATGTAGAGATATAGACCTTAATCAACCCTACTAAATCAAACTTGGCTAAATTGGTCTCAACCAATTAATGTTTTAGAAACATTTGATTAACTAATTAGTGCTTCAACCAATGCTCTAGAAACTTGAGTTTCATAAGTTTAATTAACATCATTTAATAACTTATTTTCTAACATGCTTTTATTTATGTAAGTTTGTGGTTCATCCAATGTAAGGGTTATTTTTAAACTAATTTGTTCTTGAACATGTGGGAGAGAGAGGGGGGAGAAGAGAAATGGAAGTTTTTACTTGGTGTTATTGCTTGTTAAACTCATTAATGTCAATTTCCCATTGATGAAGAGAATGGCGAAGTTCAAGGATTGCATAGTTGAGGTTTCCAATCCTAAAACTAAGACAATCCAATGGGTGGTTTTTGTTTTCCATGTTATCAATGAAGCAAGGCCTTGGCATGTTAGTTATATTGCAAAAGTTTTTTTTTATGGGAGATGGTGATCCATGGGTCGCCATTCTAGGAATACAATCATAGTGATGTTCACAAGTCCATGTTTGAACTAGCATGTGAAGGACTTTGGGGAAGGTGGATTTTAGGGAAGAGAGTATATCATGCATGAAACTTAATAACCACAAAATCTATAATGAGTCTTTTTAGGTGGTGTAGACAACTTGTCATTTGCTTCTCCTCATAACTTGGATTCTTCAATATTACATGCTTATTCAACACCTTTGGGTATTGGATGTAAGACCTTGACAAAGTGTTAACATACTCATGATGTAAAGATGTTAGTAAGATGGCTATTTGCCTTCTTGAGTTCATCGACCAATTGGCGATAATTGTCATGTTTGATTAATTTACAACTAGTAGTCATCATGCTAAACAACCATCAAGCTTTTCTAGGTAGCTTGGTCCATAACACTTATGCTTGAAATAACATCTTTGTTATTTATTAGATTCGTTTGAACTTCTAAATCAATTGCCCAATTGAAAAGGTGCATGCTAATATCGGGTTCATATCAACACAACTAATAACATAATATATGAACACGACCAATAATACAATTGGATTCATCTTTCTACCAGTGCCAAGTAAGAGTTATAAATGTGAGTGTTGTGAGTCCACATGTCATTTATGGGGTTGAATATGTACTAACCCACATGAAAAAATATGTTTCTACTTGGAAACAAAAAATCGAATGCCTTTATCCTTGGTTGGTCATAACAAGCAAATATCATTTTTGATTTGTAAGTAATGTGAAAGTTTGATGATTTCACTTTCAATGGACTATCCTTGGCTTCAATAGATATAGTCCATTTCATCATATTTGCAAGACTTTTGTAAAAAGATGCCATTGCAATCAATCTTGTGTTGCTTTTCAACCTTTGGGAAATTGAAAGACACCAATTACAAAAGTACTAGAAAATGGCTTGCACAAAAGCTTTTGGAAGTTCACTTATCATGTTATGAACAAAATGCGGATGATTAACAAAACACAGGTGAAGGTGGACACATTAAGAGAAAGGGCTTGGTTCCTTGTCCCATCCCAAAGCACATATTGACATCCTTCGACATTTCTCCTCTTGTATGAAGATTGTAATCAAATTGTGCCCATTTACACATCACCGACGTTGAACTCCATACATTCACAAAACATCCCAAAATTGGGGACATGAATGGTAGTCTCTCACATTTAAGAAACAATGTTGCTCGTACTTACTTTTGCAAAATCTCCAATCTCTTTTGTCTATAGAATTATTGTCCCCTTGTGAGTTTGATATTGGTGCTTTTATGGTATTATCTTCCTTAGGAACCTTTAAAGGGTTCAACATTTGCATGATACTCATTAAAACCTCATGGCATGTACTTCAAAGCCTAATTCAATAATTATAAATACTAAACCTTTTGTTTAATCAAGAATTACGATTTCAAAATGCAAAATTTATGATTCACCATGTTATTGTTGTTGATCACTAATGGCAATTCCATAAGTGGCAAGATGAAAAAAATACACAATGAATCAAGTTGTATTATTGAGCATGTTGTACTACTAAATTTTGATGACAATGTAGGTTCACAAATATTTGTTGCAACACATGAATTGGATCACTTGGGCAACCAAGACTACAAACCCCATCTTCCAATTTAATATGGATTCAACATCCCAAGGCATGGAAATCCAATCACTTGGTGGTCATGTTTGTTAGGTTTTTTCTGTAGTCATTGGTTTTTGATAGAATCCTACAATTGATATGTTGTTAGAACCCAATTTAGTATGAAGAAGTTTCAGCTTCATGTTTGGACATTTAGCCCCAAAAGTGTGGCTATGAAGGTTTCATCTTTTGTGTTTTAAGATTTCAAATAACACATGAAGAACATAGGGCTCTAAGATGCAAGATTTGTGTCATTATTTGTTTGTCCTTTTGAACTTGGATTCATGCAGTTTACAAGTGAATATTTTTTGAAACAAAAATATTTATCTAGTTTATTTTGCTATAGCCAGATTAGTTTTGTTAGCACTGGAGAAAGCTTTGTTAGAAAAGAGTAGTGAAGGGAAAGTTGCAACATGCCATTTTCTTGGTCTGTGAGGAAAGAATACTGCCCATCATTTTGTCCAACATGTCTGCTGCTATTCTTGTTGTCAGCAGTTGCAGCCAGAGTGTGCAGTTGCAGGAAAGCGGGTACATTCAGGGCAAGAAGTCTTTGCCTAGCACAAGCCTAGAGCTCTACCTTGACTCATTGAGGACATTCGTTTGCCACGGTTTGAGACAATCATAGACAGCCAGCAAAGTTTGAGAATGAGCGCACATGTATGGAATTTCACATCCCTGTGGATTGCAGTGAATTGATCACTTCAAAACATCACAACTGTTTACCTGACTTCATCTTGGACCATTTCTCGCCTGATCAGTCCTGTGTGGGAAGCTGAACACAGGCACGGTACCTTGTGGGACCAGGGGAGTAGTCTCTGATAATCTTGTTCAGTCTCACAAGTAGAAGCAGGATTGGTCTGACCTTCAACTCTGACAACATTCCATCATTCAAAGTATGTTAGTGCAAAAACTGGAGTACAGATATGAAGAAACCTTGGTGCAAAAGACTATGCAACCAAAAGAGAAACAAACTGAGTGCCCTTATTCTTCACTTTAACTACTTCTTGTGAGGCCATAAAGAAATTGCAACTCCAGAAAGCTTCCAGTTCTATACCTGGGCCAAGGAGCTTGACATCTTCTTGGTTGAGGATAGCATAGTCAAGCTCTGCATTCTCTTGCTTAGCAACCATGATCTTGTTGATCATTGTTACAGCATCATTAAGATCCTGTGCAAGCAAATCAAGACTACAGAATTAACCGTTACACAAATCTAAATATGCATCTGGAATAATGGAGTGGCTAACTAAAAGAAAACAGTATCACCTTTCACTAATATGATCAGAAAACAGAGCATCAAGTTGTCCAGACCTTCAATGAGACCTGGCTTATCAGAAAATCAGGAGCCTTATCAAATTGTCCACATTCGACTGGCTCTAACAATCTCAAGTTGGAAACTGTTCTGCTCTCCACAATTCCCTCTGCAAGTTCAACATTAAAAATGAGACAAGATGTGCAAAGGCCCAAATTGCAGGCAAAGTAAACCCAACACAGCCATACATCTTGAATGACAAATTCTGGTGCCCAGAAGATGCCAGTACATTAGGTCTCTCTGCCCTCCAACAATTGACAACTGTCAGACAAAATAACACTATGTTTTTGATGTGACCAGAAGACCATTATGAACAAGCTTGAAGACTTGGTTCAATGACACTGTCAGCAAGCTAGATTCTAAAGGAGTGACCGTCTTGTGTAGATCAAGAGAGCTGAAAGATCGCTGGTTGATTCTTCTAATTGCATTCACAGATACTGAGAAGTTCTCCACATTTAGGATTTAAGTCAACATGAACAGAACTGAGAGATACCTGATAATGAGGATACAAAGCTTCAAAGTCTGACAACTTATCGGCAAACAGAAAAAAAGGAAACCCCACCATAAAGAAAGAGATTTTTCTAAAGAAACTAAGGAGCAGTTGGAACAGTGACAGCCACACACATGTTTGGAAAACTTCAGCAGCAACATGTATGGTAGTGACTATTGACTCATTTGTTTGAAGTAATGAACAATAACAAAGAGGTGGCTGAATGAGCCTTCTGCACCCAGAAGATAGAGATCTTGAAGAATCCAGTTGGTCACTACTTGAATACTGAACATCCACCAAGTGACTGCAAATCATATTTTCAGGAGTATTGAGAACTTCTCTATTCTTAGAACTTAAGCCCATGTGAAAAGAATTGAGGGATGACCCCATAACGAGAGATATCTGATAGCATATCAGCAAACAGGAAACAGAGGAAAATCCAATCCTAAACAACAGGGGAAAAAAATTGGAAGCAGTTTAAACAACAGTGACAACATGCATGTTCACAGACCTTCAACAGCAACCTATATGGTAGTGACCAGCTGCCATTACAGCCCCCCTGACTTCATCAGCTCCTGGCAGTGGGTGGAGTTCAACGCCCAACATACTGAGTTTCTGTCACAACATATGTCTGGAGTGTACCTTTGGCATTTTGAAAAGCCACTGGGGATGAGCTCACACAGGCTGCAGGGAGCTTCTCAGTCTCATCTTCAGCAAATGCAAGTCTTGGCAGATTACTGGCTGCAGCTAGATTTTTCGGTTCATTCTCACTCTGAGTCCAAGAAGGGTTACTGAGCGTTAAGCTTGTACTGCTGCAGCAATTGTCAAAAGCATACAGAACTGTTATTGCAGTTCAACACCCAAGTTGACACCCTAGAGACAAGCAAGGAGTGCTGTTGACAAAATATTACCTCAAATTGCTCTTGTATTCGTCCGCTTGCATCTCTATACAGGGTTTGTGTTCAGGTGCTGTGGTAAGAGGGCTCCCATCCTCAGGTGAATCTAAAATTCACACACATCGCACAACTGCATATGAATCAGAAGAACCCTTAGCAAATTTTATATATCTAATAAAACTACAGGACCCCAGTCCTCACTGATCAGAAGATGCACGCAAATTTCATTTGTACAATGCCCATGTTTGAAGCTCCAACACCATTCTTCCCAGCATTGCCAAACATCATTTTCCACCTTGGGTTACTATATAAAATATGGGTCACTTAATGACTGCAGTGAGGGAGGCCTTGCATGGCTTTAAGCAGCTCCATATGCTACACTTGGGTGGATGAAAAGGATGCAATTATACTAGCCAGTAGCACATTCCCCAGATCAAGCAATTAATCCTGATCAGCTCACAACAAAAGCACATTTCTCAATGGAGTTAGTGCCAACCTGAACTGGCTAATGCTGAGAGAGATGTAGCTGATATGCCAAGTTCTTCAAGGCTTAATTTGGACCTGCTGCTAGTTAAGGAATCTCCTAATTAAAAAAGGCAAGATTGTTGTTCTCTTTATCAAAATCAATTACTCTTAGCCTTGCCTTTGGTCTCGTGCATGCTTGCATCAGTTCTAGACATTAATCCAATGTTTCATTTGAAGAAATGTGCAGCAATTCTTCTGCAGTTTCTACTTGTTAATCACAGCAAGAAGACATAGCTGTTTAAAAATGAGCACTGAAAAGGATACAAGGGGCTTAGATCACAAAAGTCTTCTTTCGCATTTGATTTACTGGACAGAGCAAAAGGCAAAGGCAAAGGGGTTGCTGCACTGTCTTCAGTAGGTAGAGGACAGAAAGTTGTAACTTTTGTTGGTGAAGATTCATCCAAGTTTTGTGACACCTTTCCTTGGTGCATTAAACCTTCTTCCAACATCTCCAACTTGAACCTTGGAGCTTCAGCTTTTACTGCACAAAAGCACCCACGTAAGGGTTTAGGGTTTAGGGTCAAATAAAAATCACCATTTCAAACAAAACCATACACAGAAAGAAATTTTCATTTCAAACAATGCAACACTATGCTTCCTTCAATTTATGAGAAAAAAGGTTCAGCATGTTTTGGGTCTATGGCTTGTTGGCTACCAGGCATATATCCATATTGCACCAGCTGTGTTTCAAGTACAGAAATGCCAGCTTCTGTCTGCTTGTACAACTCTGTGCAATTAGCAAGCAGCTCTTCAAAGGATAGAGTGTCAGTTGTCATTGACTCCAGAAATTCAACATCGGCTGTTACAGATGAGACTTGATCATTCACATCCTCCAAGAATGAAGCAAAATTGGAACCTGATACCAAAAAAAGAAAGACCATTCCATACAGTCAGTAGATTTTCACATTCAGCAGCAGATGTTGTAACCAAGCATGCTTGATCAATAGTAATATCTCATTGAAATCAAAAGTTCTTAACAGATATCGCTTTCAATAAATTGAGAGTGCTTGATAGATAGTATCTCATTGAACTCGAAAGTCCTTAACACCTATCTCTCTTTAAATAAACAGAAAATAAATCTATGATGAAGGAACAAACTAGGGTTTAAAGTTTTAGGGTTGGAGCAAAACAGTGTGGGGATTTTCTTCCAGGGCTTTTTCCATGTCCAATAATAAACATTCAGCAACAAACTACTAATACATTGTGCATAAAATGCCCGGGCATTTTGAATTCTTGCATATTCCTGGAGATCTTACAATTTCTTTCTGCTACAAATAATTTGCATTTTGCCAGGAAATGATCCTACACTCCTTAAATTCTGGCAGTTTTTTTTCTCACGAATTACAGTCAAATCTTGAGTGGAAACAAACCTCAGGAATAAAAAAAAATTAAAAAAAAAATTTATAAAAAAAACCCAAAAGAACCTCAAAACAAAATCGTAAACAGCACAACTCTCAAAAACCCTAAACTCTCAAAAACTTATTTGCGCTGCTAGCAAACGATTGTTCCCAAGGTTGCATTGACTTCTGAAGAAATCACACAGATAAAAACATGACAGGAAGAAGAAATTGCATAACATAGATAAGAAAGAAAGAGTGAATGAATGTGACGGTGGACAACGGGGAAACCCCAAAAAAAACACACAAACACACACATTCTTACTTGGAATCGAATTGACACAACGCTGAGTCACAGAGGCTTGAAGCTTCTCAACACTGGACTGAAGGTGAGCACAGGAGCTCTGCAATCCATTGCACCACGCAGTTGCCAAGCTTGCTGCACTAGGCAGAGTGCAGCGTCCCGTCATCGCATCCATCCTCTCACATACACACACAAGAAGCCAAAGCTTTTGCGCTCAAACCAAACCCGCCAAAATGGAACACTTTGCATCCCTTTTGAATGCTAGTCTTTATTATTAAACTTTATTATTTATGAACTTTTTTTTTTTGCTTTTTAAAAAACTCATTTTTATTGAAAAGAAAAGGAAAAAAAAAGCATGTTTTTCCATTGCAAAACTTTTTGCCACAAAAAAAACTTGTGGTATTCTTTGTTAGATTATTATATAAGTTCCATCTTTTTTTGGCCTTTGATGCAAGCGGCCTGCTCTATCAAAAACTTACATTACACCAATTTCTCTTCAAAGGTGACTTTTTGCATTCATACCTCGAAAGAGTACTACTCTCTCATCACCTTCCTTTTCCCTTTCACAACAATTCAACTTTCCAAAAGTAGTTGTGAATTTCACATATCATTTTTCGTGCACAAGTTTTTCATAGTTTAAACAATTACATACATAATTGAGTTGAATTGAATTGAATTGAATTTTGCAAGGTTGAATTTTCTTTCATTTTGTTATTAGCCAAGTCTTTTAACATTCCAAAAGGGCTTATGCAATAGTTTGAAGCTTCAAAATAGGTCCAAAGAACTTTCTTCTTATTACTAGTATTGAACCAAAAGGGTGGTGTGTGTCATGTGTGTCGCCCCATGTTTACTACTAACATCTATCATTTGTTCACAAACATCATCCAAATGAAGAACATATGGTGCAACACACACACACAACATGTGGAAGTTTCTAGAATTCAGGTGTCATTCCCGAGCATCAACCAAACAATGGTTTGTAGTACAATAGAACATGAGGGAGGTTTCTAGAATTTGTGTGTTGTTTTGGTGGGCTTGGATTCATGTGTGCCATTTTGTAAGTGACTTGCACGTTTTCATACACTCAAAGTGAGATTCCAAAACACTCAAAAACAAGGTTCACCTCCGAATTCCACAAAAGAAGTGGTTAAGATACACACTCTTTTTTCTAGGAGGGATTGACCACATTCAAAGATGTAAAGGTGCTCTCCAAATGTACAAGACTTCTCCCTGCGCTTTCCAAACACTAAAAGACAGCGTGTGTACAAAATTTCTCCACTTGCTTTTTCCATACACCAAAAGAAGGCGTGTGTACAAAATTTCTCCACTTGCTTTTTCCACACACCAAAAGAAGGTTTCTGTACAAAATCTCTCCACTTGCTTTCCAAACACTAAAAGAAGGCGCAAGTACAAAATTTCTCCACTTGCTTTCCATACACTAAAAGAAGGCATATGTTATCTATCATACATTATATTGAACAATACTCAAATCAACTAAACCTTCACTTTCTCTCACTTACATCACTCAGTCAAAGATTTAGTCGAAGTTGTGTATCATCATATGATTAAGCTTTAAACAAAGTGGTATAAGGCAACAAATGACCATACACATGGTGTTGTCAACCCCCCCCCCCCCCCCCCCCCCCCCCCCCCCCCCCACCAACAACAAAAACAAACCCACACAAAAAAAAAAAAAAAAAAAAAAAAAACAAATCTCAACACACCCAAAAACCACAAACACCACCCCCCAACTAATACAGAACATGCGTTCCATATATATAGGTAAAAGTTCTCAAAGAATTCTATTGCTCAATGAATCACTTCACCATACCTGCTGCGCATTGGCATTTGAATTTGTAATAAAATCTTAGTCTATGCTCACAAAACTGTGTATTTTTGAGCACAAACAACACCTGTACATCATACAACTTAAGGAAAACATTTTACAGCTACTTTTGTGACATTTTCGTGATGTGATCAATAAATAAGTCATCTCCTCTTCTTGGTCACTGAGGTTTTCAATATTGGACTCCAGGAGCTAACTTTTGAAGGCGCTGTAATGCAATATTTAGCGTCTGGTCATCAACGCCAGCAAAACAGAGACTGAACCATCCGGGCTCAGGACATGAGCAAGAGGAGGATCCAGGTGTTAAATGTACACCAATTTCTTCTGAAACATACCTGCAAAGTCTCGTCTCCTCTTCTTGACTACTTGATCTCAGACAATGTCCAAGAAAAATCCAGCAGAAAAGACCACCTGAACTCTTTGCAAACTTGATCCCAAGAGCATCCAAGGCTGTGACTACTTTTTGGTGCCTTTGGGTGATTCGACAGTGATTTTTGGTGAGGAACATCTTTATAAAACTCTCATCTGCAAGTAATGGAGCGAGCAGTCCCTGTGTGTGTGAAGATGTCCCACAAAACCGAGTCAACTTGCGTGCTGCAGCAATAACTTGCACATTCCAAGAATACAAAACCCCCACCTGAAAGCCAACAACACCCAAGTCTTTGGAAAGTCCATAGATGATATGAACTCGGCTTCGGTCACATTCGCTGGACTCCAATATCTCGGCAACACTCACAAAATCTGAGTCCTCAAAAACACATCCAGCATAGACCTCATCTGAAATGAGGTGGATGCTATTTTCATGTGTGAAGCTGAGAACGGATTGTAGCGTGGCACGATCAAGCACATTACCCACAGGATATGAAGGTGTACTCAGTAGAACTGCTCGCACTGTCATTCCCCTTTGAAGTGCGCTATGATAAGCAGTCTCCAAATTGCCTCTTGTGACACTGAAATTGTCATGCGCATAACATGGCACAGGTATAATCTCCACATGGGTGCGCCACTTGATGTCTTTATCAAACCTGTCATTCAGGCATTCAGGTCACCTGTTCGATTGGCAATCACCTCTGATTCTAAAAATGTGCAGGGTGACCCAGTACCCCTTCAGAAACACCAAGTGTAAGCTGGGCGATCAACATGCACAGATAAACCCTAAACCCTAAACCCTTGTAACAAGCAGACCATCAAAGCTAATCTATCAGCATTGATGCTTAATAGGAAGAGGGGAGGTGAATTACCTGCTATCATAAGGGGTTGGAATCAATATAGCATCACCCGGTTGTGCTAAACAGAACACCAAAATTTCAATTGCAGCTGACAGACCGGCAGTGATCATGACATTGGCAGGATCAAACATTACTCGCTTGCCACCACCCATCACGATGCCCATAAAGTTTGCCAAAACCTGAAAAACCAATATTCCCCACCCACCAATCCATGTTCTGAGAGATGAAAACATAAAAGGAGAATCCTCTTTGGAAAATCAAAACATAAATCACTGAAGCACTTTTGCACACCACATGTACATATCAAACTTACAGTTTTCACACGTTGAAGGCCACCAAGGAATTCGTAGTCTGCTACTTCTTCCAGATTCAGAAATGTCTCATGTCCAGGAGTATTTGAAAGATGGTTGCATAACCAGTCTTGAATTAGGTCAAGAGAGAGCTACACAACAGAAAACCAAAACACACACACAAATCAAGTAAGAAAATCTGCAAACCAAGATATATGAAATCCTTTCAACAAATGCACAATGAATTTGTTCAAATTGTTGAACTCAGAAAAAACTTCTTGCTGCCTTGCACAGCGATCCATTTATGAATTTCAGAAAAAACTTGCACCACCACCTTGCATAGAAACCAATCTATAGCTGGCAGAATCCCAAGAGAAACTTGCATTGCCTTGCACAGAGATCATCAATCTAGGAATTTCAGAAAGAAAATTGCAAAGCTCTGGCACAGAAATTGATCTGTCGCTAGAATTTCAGAAAACATGTAACCACCACCCCACACACAACCTGTTACACATATGAAATGGATAAAAACCCACAAAACACATGTGAGACAAAAGAACCCCAAGACCTCAAAGTTACAAAACCCTGAACCCTAAAAGAGGATTCTGAGGCAATGACATTAGGGTTACAATTGTCAGTTGCTGGAAACTGTTGATTACAATAGAGAGATATGAGAGAGAGAGAGATACATAGTGTGACACTTTGATTCCTCAAAGAAGAAGATGATGATGATGATGATGGTGATGGTGAATGAATTCTGAAGAAGACGAAGAAGAAGATGATGACAACAGTGATGATGAATTCTGAAGGAGAAGAAGAAAATGAAGATGATGATGATGATGAGGAACTCCAAAGAAGAAGGATGAGGTTGTGAGAAAGTCTTTTAACATACCTTATTGATTGGGACTGCAAGCTGAATGCAACCAGTGGGATTGTGCATCTCATCATAAGCATTCTCAGGTACAGCAGTCCACTCAGAGCTACAACTTCTAAGAATCTGAAGAGCTCTTTCTGAAATGGTTGGTTCTTGAACAATTGTTGTTGTAGAAGAAGAAGAAGCTTCTTCAGAGTGTTGGGGGGGAAGAAGATGATGATCATGAAGAAGAGGCTTCTTCTTGAGAGTGTCGGAAGAAGCAGCAGCTTCGGTAGTAGTAGTAGTAGTAGTAGTAGTGACAAGGGACATATGTTCCTTGGGAGTTGTGATGTTGTTGGAGTAGTCTTCAGAGTTGGAATTCGCACTAGTGGTAACCACCACAACAGCAGGAGCAGCAGGAGGAGGAAGCTCTTCTGCTGCTGCCTTTGTATTCAAACGTTGCTGCTGCTGGCTTCGTTTGGGTCTAAGCTGTATGAAGTAGAAGCTGAGCAATGGAATGATCACACCCAATGCTAATCCTGATCGCCCTTGCAAAAGCCCCTGCAACGGCACAATGATCCTCATTCTTGTTCTTGTTCTATCTTCTTCTTCGTCTTTCTCTCTCTTTTGCAACCCTAAACCCTCATTTTTCTTCTGCTCCAGAGAATCTGGGTTTCCTCAAACTGGAACTGGAGAGAAAACAAACCCACCGCCACACTAGTATTTTCTGAAACCAGAAAAGGAAATCTCACAAGCTGGTCCTCCTCTTCCTCCTGCTCCATCCATAATTCCATAGGAAGCAATCTTCTTCTTCTTCTTCTTCTGCTACTGCTGCTGATGGGTGGTCATCCTTGTTGATGCTTCACAGCAGCAGAGCGTTGAGTACAGCATCTTTTGTACCATCAGGCACGCACGAGAAGAGATACCAGCAGCTTTACATCCCTCACCATTTAAATAGATCTAATAACACACACACACACAAATCCAAGCTAGTCTAAACTAAAACTTTAGGGTTTTAGGGCTTCAGTCTTTGACTTCGGGTTGGGGAGGGGGGGAAAGGGGAACTTTTCATTTCTTCCTTTTTTCTGCTTCTTCTTCTCATCAACAACAATGATAACAGCTGCTTCTACAGCTGCAGCATTCAATGAAAAGCTTGAATATCTTCTTCTCCACCACAATCCAAAAACAGCACAATCTCAAATCTAACACACACCCATCATCTTAAATCCAGCAGCATCTCAAATCCGACACAACCCATTACAGCAAATCTCAAATCCAACACAACACAACACAACCCATTACCGCAAATCTCAAATCCAACACAACCCATTACAGCAAATCTCAAATCCAACACAACGCATTACCGCAAATCTCAAATCCAACAACATAATCCATCATCTCAAATCCAACAAAACAACCACCCCACCCGCACCCCACCCTGCCTCCCCCCAATCATCTCAGATCCAAAACTACCCATCATCATCTTCCTTGGTACATCAAACTTTCCTCAATCAAAAGAAGAAAAAAAGAGAAAACAAAAAAAATTAAAAATTAGAAAAAATTGAGGAAAAATACTAAAGAACTACTAGGTAATAACAACCCCTACAAAGAAAAACACAGATTTATTACTCCCCAACAACAAGAACAAGAGTCCAAAGTTAGGATTTCTTATTTTTGTTGTGATTAGGTGAAACCACATTCTTAATCTAATCCTCCAAACTTGGGATTTTTGCTTTCTTTTTTGTTGTTACAGTGTGAAAATTCACATGTTAATCTAATCCTCCAAATTTGGGATTTTTGCATTTAAGAAGGTGTTTTGGGTCATAAGATCATTGTCAAGTTGGAGAGTGAGTTATGGATTAGGTTTAGGGTTTATGATGTTTACTCTATTAAGAATAAGAAGGTGTTTTGGGCTCATAAGATTATTATTTGTTTGAAGAATGGGTTATGTGTTAAGGGTTTAAGTTTAAGGTTTATAATGTTTACTCTATTAAAAAGGCACTTGGGTCATAAGATCATTGTCCATTTGGAGAGTGAGATATGGATTATGGGTTTAAGTTTAGGGTATGAAGGAAAATGAATAAAGTTGTTCTTCAAGTAAGAAAGTTATCCAAAGTTGTTGGCAATTTAACAAAGTTAGGCTTAAAGTGCGCCTGAAAGGGAGGAGGGGGAAGGGGAAGGTCCTCAGATTTGTCAAAATTGAGGCTGAGATTTATGAAAAATTGGGGATGGAATTAAGAACACATGAACAAAGTTTTGTTAGGGTTGAATTCCTAATCTTTTGAAAGCTTCAATATGAAAAGGTTGAGGAAAGGTTGAGTAAATCAAAATGCACATAATTTTTCCTCCAATAGTGTGTATGTTACATGATACAACAACTCACATTTGATTCTAAGTAAATTCTTTTTTTCCTCTCCACAAATTAGTTTGGTTTTCTTAATGTCTCATAGATTACAAATTTACACATTTCATGAGTTAGTTTTAAATCCGTATTAAATTTGTTAATTTATAAGTTTATGTTGAATTATGAATGTTATGCATTATTTGAACATGGAAGTTCTATGCATGATTTTTGTATTTTTTATACATAATAAACATACAACATTTGTATTCAAAAAATAAAACTATTCATATTACATTTGTGTATAAAGAATGTGCACAACATTGATGTTCAAATAATATAAATAGATGATTCACATTTATATTTATTTCATATGAATCTATCTATGAAAAACAAATTTTGCACAATTATTATTGTTAAATAGTAGTCCATGAAATTTGTGATACAACCTTATTAGATTGAACTTGTGTGATTTTGTAAAGGATGTATTAAAAATTTTAGAGCGTTGTGAAGATTTCAAGTTTGGTCATTTTGATGTTTTGCAAATCATTTATGAAAATTAAAAAATTTATGTGAAGATTTGGTGTGGTTTTTCAATATCTTTAGCATGTTGTGCTTAAAGGTGGTCTACAAAGGGAAGTGGGAAAAAACACATATATTGGCCTCAAAGAAAAACAAATATGGATGATGATCATTTTTCATCTAGGGGTCAAATTTACTGCAAAGTTCTACTTCATCTATGTTCAAAGTTTCATCCATGTAATTCATTTCACTTTCAAATGGCTAATCGCATTTGGGTCATTTTCATTCATCATCAAAATTTCAATCATCCATATTTTTGTTCAAGGGTGCATTCCCTTGGGTCTACAAATACCTTTTTATTCATATTGTGCCAAATATTAATCAATGAAACATAATATTATCATTCATGCAAAGATACAATATTCATTTATTCAATTTCCAAAATTCCATGCAAAAACTTATTATTAATTTTGATGTGATGGCATTCATCCATTTATGGACAATCATTGTATTTTTTCATCAGTTTCCATCCATGAACCAATTTTTTTCATTCATAAAACTCGATCTGAAACACAACACTCTTGCAAGACAAGAGCATAATTTCTCCCCTCACTTTCAGAAATTTGTTGAAAAGGAAAAACACACTCACTTTCTGAACAGATGACAGACACCCACAAATTCTTACCTCACACACACACACACACACACACACACAAGCATCAGCAAATCTGCATCAAAATACCCAACTTTCCATGGTTGCATCGATTTGTCAGGAATATGGAGACTTCATCAAATTTGCGGGAAACACATACAAATGTGCATGCAATCAATTACATTACATTCAAGGTGTGGAAAAACACACACACACACAAAAACACACACACACAAATGGGTGATTAGAATATATATATGTTGGATTGAAGAAAACAAATTAGCAGTGAGTCAGGATTTAATGATTTTCTGACACCAACTCACGGATATAGAATGTTGAATATGCCACCAGCTTTGGGGGTAAAATTCTGGATATCCACACAAATACCCACAACTTCATTGGCTGATTTCCTAGTCCTTCATTATCATGATCCAGAAAGTAGTAGTTTAAAAAAAAATTGTAGCAATATTTGAAGTCTTTTGCTGAAAAAATAAAATCATGAATCTTCCAAATATACAATACCTGGAGACAACTTACTACTACTGTCTTTGTACTGCAGGGTCAAAACTGGAGGTTTTGCAGCCACGATGGCACCGCCATTGGTACTTGCATCTCTCTTTGAATGCTCGGGAGGAGTTGATCGGTCAATGAACTCAACTCTCTTGCGGCTACTACCGCTGCCCAACAACAGACCATCCAAACTGCTGCCTTTAGGTTGAGAAACACTTTCATTCATATTCGTGGAATTTCTTTGTGGCATTGATTTCTCTGGGTTGCCTTCAAGGTCGGAATCAGGATCAATCTCTGCATCTATATCGGCATAGTTGTCTGAACCACCACCGCTGAGGGCATCATCAGATTGAGCCTCCTCCATCACATCTTCCTTGGCACCACCTACAGCAGTAATGGCAGTTCTTCCATCATGAGGAGCTTCTACACATCCCCCTTGTTGTTGTTGTTGTTGTGTGTGACTTTGTAGAAGATCCAACTTCTGGCTGAACGGTTGTTCAAAGAGAGCGTTCCGCATTCTGATACAAAGAAGCTCAACTGCACGAAGTGCCTTTCGGAAGCGCAGACCTGCAGACTTATTACCACAATACGACTGTGCAGCATCACCTTCATTCTCATTCACAACTCCGCACATCTGCAGCACCCAAAGTCCTTTTTAAGAAACCAATTGTCATATAACCACATCCAAACAAAGAGGAAAGCTGCAGTTGGGTACTACCCAAATCTCAGCATTATGCATTATCCCTTTCTAAAAATTCACATATCTCTTTGGTTGGGAGTGATACAAATGAGCAACAAACAACAGGGCAATTTTTTACATGGGACTGGAAAAGTAATGCTAACCTGATTATAGATCTGCACCACCAGAAGACGGCTTGGATCATCATCAAAAGCGCTCATTGCAATTTCCTCTGAAGCTGTAAAAGCATCCTTTTCCAGTTGTTTTTAGTCACCAAATCATCAACCTCATGGCATTGAAACTGTGCATCCACCTATAGTCCAATCACTGCTTCTACACCCATATCCAATTTCTGTTCTACAAAAAGCAAGAAAGACACAAATGGAGAGGACTTGTAGTCACACTTACAAATCGGGAGAGCTTTTGAACAACGGGTGGGTCCTGTATTGCTCGGATGCATGGTGGCAGTTGCTGTGACAGTGTGTTCAGCAGTGACTGATGGCATAGTTTCCTCTGCTGCTCCTTGTTCCATCTTTTAACAACATCCACAAGAAACACCCCGTCAGATGCAGCTCAACAACCCTGAAGTCTTTGTAGAAACTAGAAACACTGGGCAGACCTTGATCATGACAGCAGTACTCTGTATTAACGTACCAGAGATTCCTTGTGATATTCAGCACTCAAGACTTTTTCAAGTACCAAAACTCTGCGTTTAAGAAAATCCACCATCCGCTTCTGCAGAGAGACTTCCTTCTCCTCTTCTAGATTCATAACCTGACCTTGAGGGACACCTGAAAAAACACAAAAAATTGAAATTAAAAAACAATGCTGTGATGAGGCAGGTTGTCAAACATCAAAAATCAATCCTCAAAAAGATCAACTGTATAACATCCTAACTTCATAATCAACTGCAGTTTTACTTCTATTACTAAAAGTGGCAATCTGAAAGAGCATACCTTTCCCAGACCCATTTTCCACATCATTAGAACTATGATGGGCATCTCCATTTTGTGCAAAACTGGACCCATCATCCACTTTTCTTAAGAGGAGCTCAGCTCGGATAACGGGTTGCAAGCACAACTGAGCATCTTCCAATACATCAAGCCACCTTCCATAACCATGCCTTCTGTGGAACATACAACAACCCAAGACAATTTTCACCCAAACCAAATCATCTTTGCAAAAATTGCACTATTACTATGACAGTGAACACTTCAGCTGTTCAACTACCGTCTGCAAGACTAATCTGTACTTGCACACATATGGGTCTGTGAATCCACATTATGTAAATGAAAAGTGAAAAGCACCATACCTGGCAATGGCAAAAAGAAGCTTGCGATCATGCTCCTCTTTCCAAACTTTAGTATTACGTAACGAATAGTAACGACTGGTGTAAACTCCATCCGGAAACAAAGGCATTGAAGGATTTTCAGCCATCGCCTTCACCTGTGGCCCCACACCAAACAGGGAAAGCTCCCTCTGTTATGACACAACCAACGCTTCATACATTCTACATGTATACAACCAATAACACTTCATGTCACTCATTACATGTATGGAAAAATCAAGCTTCAAAATTGTCCAGAAAAATAAAATAGGTAATCAAAAAAATAAAAAGGAAAAGGTATGGATTCTTCACCTTGTTCTGAATAAGGTGCAAAATTGCAAGGCGCACTAACACATCCTGAATACGAAGGCCTTCTTTTGGTACTCCATCTGTAAGCCCAATCACAGAAACAATGGGAAAACTTTGTGTCTCTTCAACCAACAACACTAATTACTCCACACTTCCAAAATCAGTTTAGGGTTTAGAATTTAGGGCTTATGGGTCTATTGCAACACAAATAACCTTGACTCAAAATGGAAGGTAGTTTCTCAATTTGGATCTTCTGGTAAAATTTTGCAGGTATAAAATTCTGTTCCTGATTAATGAGGAGCTCTCAAGTGTGCAAAAGACATTTCCAAAAAAGCCAGAAACAAAATTTGCCACAACAAACCAAAAATACACATTCCAATACTTCATATTCACTCAAGACCTGAAAAATTGGGTGAGTTGGTGATATCCTCAGAAACATGGCTCATAAACAGAGTTCCATACCTGCAGTCCACCACAACAACTGTTAAACCCACTAGAAAGTGTGGTCATTTTTTCTTACAGATTCAAAAACCACCATCATACAATGTTCCTGTTTCACAATCCATCAGAAGAGACTGCAAAGAAATACATTTTTCTTTTGTTGATCCAATATACCACAACAATCCACAACACAAAAAAAGGTGGAGTTTTGCACTAAACATGTGCTGACTGACCCACAAGCTTACTATTCACATGATAAAATCAGAAGAAAAATCAGGAAAAAAATGAGGATGCAAAGTACAGGAATGAACTGCCCATGTGACATACACACTTCCAAAGAATCAAGAAAGAGAAAGGGAACATACGCTTGTATCTCATCCACGGTTTTGGGTTTGAGTCGAGGAATGAATTCCACCCAAGTGAAGTCACCGAGACCAAACCTGTCCAAACAGCATCAACCAGCCGCAATCAACAGCAGCTGAAAAGCCACTAATCTCAAAACCACAAATCACCAAATCTCTCACAACAAACTTTATAACAAAAACTACTTAAACAATGACAACAAACCATCAGCCACTTCTGTTTTTACAACTAAAAAAATTCAAAAATAAAAATAAAAATCTTGAAGAACTCTGTACACCTTGATCTCCTACCTACCTACCTACGATATAAAACTAACTACTGTATAATAGAACACTGTGAGTGCCAAGCTTGATAATTAACCATTAAAAAAAAGGAGTGAATTTTTGTGCCCAGTTTGGAGTTGAACTATATACCTCATCAGAACATGTATGAACACAGCTCGCTGTTTCAGGCTGAACCCAAGGACTTTTATGGAAGTTCCATCACTTTCCAGTAATGGAGGTGGTTTGGCACTGGAAAAGTCCTCTGTCGAGACTAGTAGAAAAAAAGCCATGACATACATAAGTAAAGTTTATTCCCGTAATCATAAAAGACCAAAGATTTTTGAATAAGCTTCTGCAGATCTTTAAACTCTCTAAACTTCACAGAGATCTCTGTACCTCTTGGTTTCTTTTTTGCAGGTTGGTGGTGCCTTCTTCCAGGTACAACATCTGCTGCTGCTGCATCTCTAAAGGTATCATTGGGGGAATCTGAGTCTTCTACTGGAAGCCACCTATGATCTGCTCCGTCATCAGAACTGCCGTTATTCTCCACATTTGCATGGTCCTCGTTGCTGCCAAGTCCTAGTTGCAAAACCTGCGCACAAAAAAGATTTCAAACTGATGACTCAAAGGCTTTAGGGTCTAGAATTCAAGGTTTAGACAGTTTTAGGGTTTTAGGGTTAAGTTTTGACTGTTCATTTGTCTGAATCTCATGAGATCTGATGCTGCAATACTGTCAATCAGTGCAGATGGAAAACAGCTGGGTCTTTACAGTATTTATTAGGTTTAGAAAATTGTGAGAGAATTCTCAGTTGCTTGGTTATGAGGTACTGAAAGAAAAATGCACAAAACAATCAAAACAAAACTAAGCATGAACAGATGAGAAACTAAAACTAAATGGACCTGTTTCCGGCTGCGCTTCCCTTTGCCAAGCTCCTGAACCTCCTCAACTTGGACCTCGACTGCTCTATCCTTCAGCAAACTATCCCAAAACTGGACCCTTCCTGGCCCTTCCGCCAATTCTGCCTCCTGTTTTGCTTTCACCTCCTTCTCTGCCTCTTCCAATGCTGCTGCTGCTAATGCATCTTCTTCATTTACATACTCAAAATTTGCAACCTGCAGAAGAAATGGGAGACCCCAAAAAAATTGTGATAGATCAAGGTAAATTGTACAATACCCATGACCCAACAACTTCTCAGACTTCAGGAATTTGCTCTGTTTTCAAAAGGCTTTTCTCAATTGTGCAAACTGTAGAAAAACCAAAAGGGCAAAATTCCACCTTGAAAGCTTTTAACAGATCATTGTCCTCTTCATCATCGGCTGCCCTCTCATCCTCCGCTTCAACTTGAGACCGGTCCAGTAGCCTAAACACCATACATCAGATATTATTAGAGTTCTTCCACTAGTTTTCTCTAATGGGTGGCTTCCATTTGGAGTCAGGTTGAGACAAAAAAAAAATAATGTGTCACAACTAAAGACTTGCATAGTTTTGGTAAGTGGGTAAACTGAAAAACTGTGACCCAACTGCAAGAAATCTATTTTTTTCTCCATGTTTGGAAGGTGATGGAATGATGGCAACAGATCCCAACTGATTTGGGTTTTTGGGGGAATTTTGCATCTGGTGTTACACACACCTAAGCCCTAAGAGCTAAGCCCTAAACCTTACACACCTGTCTATGGATACATCATCATAATGTATCTGCCGGGATGATTTTCCAGCCTCATCACCTTCTTCTGCAAATAGCTCCTTAGCACCATACCGCAATATATCATCCAGCTCTTCCTGCACAGCGCAAGTTCAGCATTGGAAATCAATCAGCCCCCAAAGCATCCAACTTGACATTGCACAGGAGAGGATTATAAAGAAAACCCAGAATGAGATTTCCCATATATCTCATCATCCACTCCCAAAAAATAATCCAACAAACTCCAAACATTCTCTTTGCATTTTTTTTCCTAAAAAAAGATTACACATAGGCGAAATCTCTTGCAGTCTGTCATCACCTGGTTCATAATTTGTGCCTTCATTCGACCAACTACTAAATGCTCAAGAACCATTTTCTTCTTGGTCATTTGCATCATCCGCTCCTCAATTGTCCCCCGTGTAACCAAACGGAATATCATAACCTGGCACAAATTTACATGAGAGATCCTTTGCCTCCCTTTCAGCAAAAGTAGTGCTTGCTACAGCAATTGGCACCCCTAAGACTCCACTAAAGATTATGGTTTCCTTTTCCAAACTACCCAAAAAAAGCAGACAGCTATTGAGAAGGTTACTAATGAAAGAAATGATTCAACAAAAAACAGGAAAAACTATCTACTCATAAAGACACAGAAAAAATTCATGAGGAAAAATCTTGATGGTTCACCTTATTTGTCTGCCCGAGACGATGGGCTCGAGCCATAGCTTGCAAATCTGCATGAGGATTCCAATCACTGAATAACACAAGATGCATATATATGTTAGTCTTTATGTTACTGTTTACATGAGTGAAAACATTCCCACATAACTTCCCCAAAATTACTACACATTGTAATCAGTTTACAAAGAGCCCATTGTGCACTACAGTTACTTATCATCATCATCATCATCATGGCATGATGTTAAAACATGGGACATATAGGTACCTGTCGTAGATGATCACAGTGTCTGCAGTAGCAAGATTGATGCCCAAGCCTCCCGCACGTGTTGACAACAAGAAACAGAATTTAGTTGAATTGGGTGCGTTGAAGCGATCAATTCGTACTTGCCGCTCCACACCATTAATCTTGCCGTCAATCCGCTCATAACCCCATTTCTGGAAAAAGAGAGAAAAAGAAAAGTTTACCAAAATCCTTCTTTGCCACAAACTTGTTTCCTCAGAAACCACAGACCAGCAGTAATTCCTGAATTTCAGAAGCTTAATGAAGACAGACAGACAGACACAAACACACACACATACACACACATAGTCATCAGGAAAAAGATGCCCACCTTGTCATGAATCCAATCCTCCAGAATATCAAGCATCCGCGTGAACTGAGAGTAAATGAGCACACGGTGGCCATCTGCTTTGAGTTTCACCATCATTTTATCCAACAACAAGAGCTTCCCAGAGACTTCCAACAATTGCCTGCCTTAAACCTCCCGACACCCCACTTGTCAAAATTTTATTTGTTTTTATATTTGTAGCTCTCCATTTCTGAACAACTTGCCTTGTTGCAAATGAAGAAACCAATAGTGCTGCTGAGCCTGGTGAAGATAAGAGATAAGAGAACACTTGGGACAAGAGACAATAGAGACAATCCTTTTTACTTCCATTCCTTTCAGAGCCCACTTAAAATCAGCTCAAAATGGATGGATGGAAACAGATCCCTGACCTGTTTGCCTCATTTTGGTTGCGCGTTTGTGGTTCCACTCCCTCTAGTAAGTACGGATGTCCACACAGCTTCCGTAACTCCATTACCACATTGTTTAGCGAAATCTAATCACACCCACCACAACTCCTCTGATCAGTTCACTACTCAATTACCACATTCTTTAGTGATATCACAGCCACAACAACTCTTATTAGTTGACTGGTCAATTACCACATTGTTTAGTGAAATCTAATCACATACCCATGACTTGGACCAGTTCACAAAACCTGAATCCAACCCACAACTTTATGTCTTTGGTCCTTCAGTTCATTTGTGATTCATTAGATCCAAGCAACAATATGTATAAGAAAGTGCACAATTGAAGGATTTCTCACCCACCCAATATTTCCTTTTGACACCCCATGAGGAAGAGGGATTCATGTAACATCACAAAGCTACTGAAAAGAATTGGAAGTTGCAGAGATTTCTGTGTTAGTGTATTTCTGTAAACCCTAAACCTTAATATATATATACTATGTATCGAGCAAAAATTCTAAGTTACCTGTGGGCCGCCACTACGGGACAGAATCTGGTAATTACGTGTCAGGATGGCCTTGTAATACTCCTTTTGCAGTGAGCTTAACTCCACCCGTAGTATCAGTTCTTTCTTTGGTGGCAATTCCTTCATCACATCTTTCTTGACCCCTGAAAGTTATGAGCACCCAAACCCACAACTATCATCAAATTGTGTTAAGAAGGAAACTTTAAGACAGAAACCCGGTCTGGGAAATTTCCCATGACACTGATGCTTGAAAGAAGCAGAAGAAGAAAAGAAGTTTTTTCCCCAAAAGACAATATTTTGTACATTCTCTGAAATTGCATAAAGCAACAAGAGTGGGAAAAATTATAGAGAAAAGAGAAGTTTCCAAAGTAGCAGGGAAAGAAAGAAAGAAGATCATCATCTTCTTCAGATAATGATCTTTTTTTCCTCTCCCAAAAGCTTACTGCGCAGCAAATGAGGCGCCAACATTTTGTGTAACCGCCCGACTTGTTCCTCCTGATTTATGTCTCGGAACTCCTCTTGAAATTCTTCCAAGCTCCCAAACTGTTGCATCATTCATCACCAACTATATAAAATAAACAAAGAACACATCTTGCAACAATTTGCACACATGACAAATGGGTTCTCAATTCTCAGTATTCAAAGGGAATTTGGGTAGTACAAAGGTTGAAGCTTTTTCACAGCATTTCTTGGGAGTTCAGGAGCTCAGCCTTGTGGGCGTACTTAGTATTTACAAAGGCAAGGATTAAGCTAAGCTGTTGCTGTACAAAGTGGAGAACTATTTGAAGAACTGACCTTGCCAGCATCAAGGAAATGCATTAACATGAAGAGCTCGTCCAAATTGTTCTGCACACACAGAAAGAAAAAAAACAAGCAACTTCTCAAGATAAAATCCAAAAATGCTCAAAGCTTTATGCTGTTGTTCTTACACAGGAAAATTTTGTGTCTCCTGATTGGTTCATTGCAATAGTTGAGGGAAGGAAAAACCACCCACCTGCAATGGGGTACCTGTGAGAAGCACTCGGTGGCGTGTGGAGAAAGTTTGAAGTGTCTGGAATAGCTTGGAGTCCTTGTTTTTCAGCCGATGTCCCTCGTCAACTATCTGCAAGGGGAAGGAACCACACAGGAAAAAAGAATTATTGGACCTGCTGCCTTCCCCCCCAGCAAGAAATAGCTTTTTTTTATTGCAGTAATACAGAAACAGAGAAGTGAATGTTTGTTTCACGAAATAGTAGTAAATGTACCAAGCACTCCCATTTGAGAGCTTTCAGAATAGTCGTGTCCAAATTGATCATTTCATAAGAAGTCAGCAACACATCAAATTTGATACGATCCTGTTTGCTCTCCCCCCCGGAAGAAAACTTCTTCTTCTTCCCTTTCACACGCTTCATCTTTGCTGTCTTTGGGAGAAAAAACTCATATTCTCGGAGTATGGCACGAGACTGTGACGATCCCACATACATCACCTGCCAGAAACCCAACTCACCCATCAGGTCATTCCTCAAAAATAAATCACCACATCTGGGCGCATGATAGCATCTCATTACAAAACAGAGTAAACTCAAGCATTAACATTGCAGATGGAGTAAACCCTAAACACTAAACCCCATTGCTGGTTTTGGGATAGATGCAGAAAAAAATGTTCTAACATTTCATTAACAAAACAAGAACTAGCACCAAGAATTTTTGTGAAGCTTTTTTTGTGTGAAAAATATTGGCAGAAGAGGGTGACAGCGGTGGTGGCAGTGAACTAAATGGGCAGAAGAGAAGAGATGAGAAGAGCAGGAAGCAGAGAGAGCATACCACATTCAAGTGAGGAGCCCAAGTAGAGAATTCACGCTCCCAATTACGTAGAGTAGAAAGAGGAGCCACCACTAACTGTGGCATTGAAACACCTTCCTCAACCAATGCTGCTACGAAGGCGATGCTTTGTATTGTTTTTCCTGCATTTGTGTCCCCCATTCTCTCATCAAATCAACAATCCTTTTCCCAGATTTACACGTGCACATTTACATTCAGATCATGCTTATAGGCATAAGATCCCAGCCAGAAACAGCAGCCAGTTGAATCATAAACACTGGATCTGAATATCATGCACTCTATGAAGACCTGACCCCTGTATTATGGAACATGATTTTGGCATCACAAAAACTGCACAGACTTGAACTCAAAACACTATGAAAAATGTGAACATACTGTCTGAATCTCCACCCATCAGCAAAGATGTTCAAACCAGAAAAAGGTGTACAGGTACTGTATGGTCTACAGAGCATGTACTTGTGGGTCATCAAACTTCATAGCAGCAACAACAAAGATGATTACTCTATAGTTTCCCTGATTAGAAGACAAACCCAACAAATGCACAGAAACACACAGAAAACTACTCTGCACAATCAATCTTTCTGTCAGTGGAGAAGAGAAATTTACCGAGACCCATTTCATCTGCCAAAATCACATGCTTGTTTTGCTGCCATGCAAAGCGTAAGAAATTCAAGCCTTCAAGTTGATATGGGTGTAGGGACCCTGCCACAAGAAAATCCACCAGCAGCACACAGTTTTTCTCATTCATCTGAAAGAAGAAATTCAGGTTTAGGGTTTAGAAATCCAATTGTGACCAGCCAGCTAGTGCACACATTTACAGATGAATGTGTGTGCCTAGAAATGTGCATTTTCAGATTTAACGTGGGTATGTGAAGAAAGAAAGCCCAATGATCAGAATGGACTTTGATTACATCTGAAAAAGAGGAGTGTCTGACCACCCAATTGTTCCAGGCACAAATTTATGGCATTTTTACCTCCCACTAAGAACTTTGGTGTGTTCTCAAATGGTTTGAAATCCTTGCGTTGTCGTTTTGGCTCCTTGTTGTCAAGTGTTGTACCTTTGCGCTTCTTACCACGGGCCATGATAGATTTGTATTTGGCAACTTCAGTCTGAAATGGGGCCACGTCTTCTTTCACTTCCCATGTGGCTTCATCGTATCCAAGCTCCTTCCATTTCACCAAATATTCTGTCACATCCCCATGGTTCCTGCCACACATACTCCAATAGATCAGCAAGCATGAAAAGAGGAAACCAAAACCATAAATGAAAAGGATTACAAGCTCATCTCCCAAGAACTCATCCCATAGCAAATGAAACATGTAATAATAAGATAGAGTAGCACAGTTTTTTTTCACAACTCCCAAAAGTGAGCACCTTGTGTCAAGAATGCGATCGACAGTCGTCCATTCTGGACGAACAGGAACCCGCTCTTCATCTGTGTTCCATCTCTTAGCTGCCTCAAGCTGCTTATGGAAATAGTTGAGCTTCATTCGCAAACCTGGAAATGATTTCATACCCTTCTCCACATCACTGGCCATAACCCTGCCAAAAATGCACACACAATCTTTGAGTATATCCAGTACAAACTGCTTTTCTCTGCCTTCTAACTGTAGGAGCATCTCTGTATGAATTCACACTTCAAGTCTGTAGATCTTCAACCAGGAATTGCATCTCTATGTGAATTCATAACTCAGGTCTCTGGATCTCCAATGAGGAAATGCATTTCCATGTGAAATTCATGATTTGGGTGTGTCGATCTCCAACCAGCAATCGCATCTCTGTGTGAATTCATGTGTAGATCTCCAACCAGGAATTCAGCAGCTCCAATCAAAAAAAAAGGTGTCGGAGATAAGAGACATACCAAGAGCAGTGTAAATAAGACCGTGATTTCCACTTGATCAGATACTGCTTCACTAAAGCTTTTGAGATGGGATCAGGAGCTGATGCATCTTTCCCTCCTCCTCCCCCAATGGCACTCAGGACTGCCTTTGGCCTCAATTGGCAGTCAAGAAATTTATCCACATCACCAAGTGGGTCCACCTGCAAACTCCCCAAGCAAAAATTCAAGGGAAAAAAACATAAACCCTAAACCCCACATTTCTTGCATCTGAAAGATAGCTATTCCACTGCACAGTACCACCTTTGAATCATTCAACCAATTTGCAAGAAAGGCAGAAGGAATTTTCTTCTTAGATCTCCAAATTAAAACAGCTCTGATCATGGTCTACCAAAACAAGTTCTTACTCCCATACACAACTGAAAAGCACATGACAGTAGTAAAGATCAAGCTTTTTTTAAGGCTTACACATTTTGGGCAGCTCCAGCTGCCTCGGGGGACAATCTTGAGGGGTGGATTGAGGCAGCTGAGATGATACACCCCTGTGCACGTGTCACAGCATAATAAGTTTCCACCAAGATGGCAGATACCGCAAAAGTCCTCACTCTACACCCACAAATCCAATATTTCCCCTTGCATCAGCAGACAAGAAAGAGATTGATCTAATCATTCATCGTATCCAAAGCATGGCTACCAACTCCTTACTTTGACGTCCAACCTCCAAAATCTCAAACCTCATGTTGCACAAAATACAGCTACCAACAAATCAGTCACATGGGGGTGATGATGTTCAACCAGAGTGAGGCAGGAGGCTAAGAATCCTAAGATCCTACCTGTTCCATTTTGTGAACCTCAAGGAACTCTTCATCACCGTCACCTTCCTCATCAAACCAGTCATCTTGTTCTTGTTCTTCTTGTTCTTCTTCTTGTGCTCCATCCTCTTCCAAATAAGAAGGTTTCCTTTTTGTTCTCGCTCTCAATCGCTCTGCTAAGCTGTTAAACTCCTGCACAAAAAGGACCAAACACATGTGGCACTCTTATGCATTTTTCACCATCACTCTCATACCCTAAACCCTAGACCCTAAACACAGAACATGAGCTTAGTACGATTAACATGTTCATAATTTGAATCTCCAATAGCTTCTACAGATGTAACGCACAAGGACTCTTTCTCTCTCAGGTTTCAAAGAAAGAATCCTGAACAAATTCATGCAGATTGAACATTTCTCCAGAAATCACTTGCAGAAGTAGGCCAAAATGACCAAGCTCACATTCGCCCCAGCATTGTTGATCTCATCATTGCCTTGCATCTCCTCAACTTCGTATGCCTCTTCACCTTCATTCTCAGATTCTTGAACAACATCATCATCTTCTGTTGCCATAGCTGTACAAACTAACTCTTCACCTCCCACTGATACACAAGACAAAGTACCTTGTCAATCAGCAGCAGCAGCAAGGAACACCCATAATCCAACAAATAGAAAAAACTATCTACATCAGAGAAAAATCCATCTCCAATTCCACTCCACAAACAGCATTAGCAACCCCAAGATTTAAAATTTTCCCAAAAGGGGATAGGGTTTAAGAGCTACTAGGGTTTTGTTGGCAAGTGCTCTTGCTGAAAATTAGGTGAAAGACTATCTGGACACATACAAATCCCATCTCAAATTGAATTCCTCCTGTACAGTTCTAGATTTTACTACCGGAAACATTGGCAACCTTCAAAGAAAAACCTTTTAGATGGGTACCTATTTGAATTCCTCCCAAAAACTTCTACCCTGCAACCAGAAAGCAGCATTGCAAAACCTTCAAGAAAACTTGAGATACAGCACATGAGTAGTAAATTCCAAAAACTACAAGTTCAGCACACAAGAACCAAAACAAATTGTGCAGCAGAGAACTAGCAACAAATTTTGTCACTAAAAATCATATGAGCACAACGGATGTTATATGCTCCTCATGTGATGTCAGACTAAAACTAAAGCCTGTGATGTTCACAGGCAAGAATCGAGATGTGGGTGACATTCCAGACTCTCTTAAGAACGCCGGATTTTCATATATCTCTCAAAGGGAGATACCTAGTGCAAAACTCAGTCGTAGAAGTGAGATAGTGTGAAATTGTGGGTTTACATTCAATAAACAAAACCATAAAGATTGTTCTTTGATTTTGTGAATTAGGGAGAATCCTAAAGATTGTTCTTTTTTTCCGGAGGTAGGCAAACATGGAGAGCATTTATCTTCAGGCATTGTTTGAAACCAACAGAAAAACTGAAAAATTGCACAACATCAAAGACTATCCAAGGATGAAAAAATTGGGTTATCATACAAAACCCCAAAAAAACAAAACAAAACAAAACAGAATGGCATATTTTGAGGAGATCCAAACTCACAGACCCAAGCTAAGGAAATAAAAGTGAGGAAAAACAAAACTCTAAGTAAAAAACCAAGAAGAAGAAACAAACATACAAACAAACAACAAACCTGAGATAAGAAAACAAAAAACAGAGAGTTAATAATGGCTTAAGAAATACAACATACCTCAGAGCTTTGAAATTTGTGTTGCCACCAACAACAACAACACCACCATGGGAAGTCTTCACAGCTGCTGGTAAGAGAAATTTCTCAACTTCCTGCCAGGGAAACAGGAATTTCTGGAGAAGAAGAGATGGGGTTTAGGGGGAGGGGATGATGGAGCACACAAGATGAAACCCAAAACCCTAAAAAGGGTTGAAATACAGGATCACTGACTCCATGAAAAACAACACTAACCAAAACAACAACAGAGCTTTACTCCTTCTGTCTCTCTATGATCTTTTCTTCTACCAAATCTCTCTTTTCTCTCAAGAAACTATGAATCTTTCTTCCTATTAATCTTCCCTCCTTCTATCAACAAAAAAAACTATCAATCTTGCAAGTATGAGGGAAGAATCTGAGGAAAGGAGGAATTGGGTGCTTCCGATTTCTTCATTTAGGATTCCAAGAATGAAAAGATCAAAGTTTGCCACAAATTTCACTGAAGATCCGCGACACCCATTGATCCAATAATGAAGAAAACAATCACCACATTCCTTCTTGTCGTGATTAAGGCCTCTAATTAATTTAATTACACAACTAAGTCTCATGAGCAGCATCCTAAGCTTAATTTAGTGCTATGTTAAAACTTGATTAGTGCCATGCTAAACTTGATTAGTGGTATACTAAACTTGATTAGTGGAAGGATTGAATTTAACCATAAGAGAGGTAGTCCTATTAAGTTTTTTTAAATGTGGAGTTTTTTTTAAATTAAAATTGAAACCCTAAATAGTATTGTATGGTGGGCTTTGGACTTTGGCCCCACCAGGGTTCAAATCCCTTTAACTACATGGTTTTTTCTAAGCTTGATCAGTCACATGCAAAAGCTTCATTAGTGGCACAATTGAGATTCAATCATAAGTAATATCACTAATTAATATGTACTCCTATTAAGTGTGAGTTTTTTTAATTTTAAAACCCTAAATGTTGTTACATGGTGGCTTTGGACTTTGGCCCCACCATGATTCAAATCCCTCTCTTATTAGTACATGCTTTTTTTTTAAAAGATTAAGTAGTGGCATGCAAAGCTTCATTAATGGCTTGATTAATTTAACCATAATACTTCTATTACTTTAAGAAATGTGGATATATGTATAAAAGCCCTAAATGATGTTAGGTTGTGACTTGCACTTTGGTCTCAATGGGCTTCAAATCACATTTTTTTCTCATGGCCAATTCAAGATTGTTTCAAACCCCAAAAAAAACACCCTAATTTAGCACTAAACGTCAAATCCCAATAACCCTAATTCATTGTACAAGAAAAACCAAAATCAATGTGACATTTTATTTTTCTACATCCTAAACATGAATTTTAATAATTTTTAAAGGTTCATCGCATCTTAAAGGAAATAAAAGTTAGTGAAAAAATCATGGTCAAAAGATTATTCCTTTCATCCTTGACATATGCAAAAACACAAACATTGAACTTGTGTTTTGCAAGCATAAATGTTCACTTGTAAAATCATGGCATTTTCAAATGTGTTTGTAATCTCAAAAAACCCAATAGTTAAGTGATAAGGTTCTTGTTTGTTATTCAAGAAACACGTGATAAAAACAAAAGTATTAACATTTCCTTTTGACATTCCAAAGATCAAAGGGTAAAATGTAATTATTACATGATACAAAGGTTGGAAATATAACCTTTCCTTGGTCCTCATAACAATCTTAAACAAAAGATCATGTTTAAACTTTTGCTTGGATAGAAAATTAGTTGAGAATTTTGCCTTAGAATCAATCTTTTTAAAAAAGGTGTTTCAACAAATGAAAGATGCACAATCTCCTTAACAATAAACAAAACAATATCTTCTTCAATTTGTTTTTTTATGAAGACTATCCTTGTTATGAGAAACACAACTACCAAAATAATAATAATAATAATAAATTTTTTTAAAATAAAAAATAAATTAGGGGCTCTCTTTTTAATAACTCACATTTTTTCTTCAAGCCTAACTTTTTTTTGCATAGTTTTTTCTTGTTCATTCCACCTAGCCCAAAATTGTCAATGATTAGTCTCCACATGTTTCCATAAGAAAAAAATCCCACTAGTAGATTTGTATGTTATTAGGCCCCTCTATTAACCTGCAAGTGGAACGACCAAATAAAATAGAACACATGTTAATCATTTCAATAAGGTTGAATTTGAACTTGAACTCACTTTGGGTCAAGAGGAAACTATAGGCACATAAAATGCCCAAGTCATGGTAACACAACTTTTAGTTATTTGAAAATTTATTTTTTTGCCAATAAAGCTAATTCATTTGGGTATCTAAGTGTAGAATTTTTAACATGTGTTGATGTTAATGGATGAATTTCAAAAATTAAAAAAAAGCAATAATAAGGCGAAAACACAATACAAAGGAGGAAACTTAGGCATTTTCACGACATGTGCATGAATTTTACGCTTCCAAAATGTGTTACATTTAATTTTGGGTTTCACTTTTGATGTTTTTGGTTTTATATTTTGATTTTCATAAATTAATGCTATCTAATACTATTTTAATAAATAAATAAATTTAAAATATTAAATTCTAATAATAATGAGTATATTTATGGTATATGTAGTATTATATATAACATTAGGTTTTGGTTTGAATTAATCAACCAAAAAACATTTGAAATTGAATTTTTAAAAATAACCCACCTCACATTTCTTGTCATCTTCAATTTGAAAGAAAAAATTGTTAAAATTTTAATTTACCACATAGTTATGGTCATCTCACCCTAAAAACAATCCACTTGTGATATGAGAATTATCAAATTTTTCACATGGTTCACAAACATATTCTAATCATATGGAATCACAATGTTCAAATAAATATTACAAATTTAAAGATTAAAAATCATTTCAATCATTTTTTGAGCATATTTTCAGTTTTTAGTATATTGTGAAATACATTTTGTTTTCACAAATATAATTTTAATATCATATCAAATTAAATAAATGATTTTTATTTTCTTACATTTGATTTTTTTGGGTTTTGACCCATCATACTACGCAAAAAAATTGTTAAGATCTTTCATAATAATGACATGATTGAAATTTAAACATGGTACCCTTGAAAAATAGTATAATGTCACAACAACCTTGGCCCCTTTGTAGTGTGTTTTCACTCAACATTTCATTTTCAATGGAAAGTCAATATGAAATATCACTTATATTCAAAGGTTCCTTGAACCGTCCATATATGTGAACTTTAATAAAACATGAACAAAAGGATGAAGGTCAAGAAAATGATGAACATCACAAGAAAAATAGTAGGAAGAACATCACAATGACCATTGCAAGAGAAATATTAGCAAGAAGAACACATGACAATGATAACCATTGTAAAAGGAACAACAAGAACATCACAATTGTAAGAAGAACATCATGACTCACAACAACAATGACCATTGCAAAAGGAAAGGAAAAAAAAACTTAGTAAACCATCACAACCACCATTACTATTACCAAAGATACCAACATCATGAAAAAAAAAAACCTTCATAATAACACAAGTTAGTTCAAAGATCATGAAAACAATGACCATTGCAAGAACAACAACAACAATAACACCATGAAGAATAGTCAAAAAACAACTTACCCACAAGGAAGAAGATTTTCGTGCCTTGAAAATTTCTTCCAAGAAGACCATGAATGCAACTACAATCGTAAACACTACAACATGAAGTTTTTTTTAAAAGAAGGCAAAATGGTGGTGGTGAATATTGAAGATGAAACATGAAATAAGACAAAGGAATTGTTCAAAAAACAAGATTTTTAGACCTTAATTTCAAACTAAAACCAAACTTTTATAAAAATTGGTTTGATTTTACTTATGTTTAGAATTTATAATTGGACCTTGGTTCTGGTTCTAGTTAAAAGAACATCTAAAACCAAAGGTTAATTTCAAAACCCATACTCCACCTTTGGTTTTAATTCCACTTAATTCCAAAAGTAGGATCTATTTTGGGTAGTTTTGGGGTACACAAATCAAGAATCATCAATTCCTATACCAATTTTGGGTGTAATTTAAGTACTTGGCCAACACCAATTTTTACAATGATGTGTTAGAATTGTTTAATCAATAAATGGGATGACTAAAAGAAAACTAATTGCTTGGAACTTTCTTTTTGGGGGGCTATCAAGTCCCTAAGCAAAAAAAAAGGGTTGTGTTTGTTTGTTTAATGAAACCCACAAAAAATGAGTGAGTGATTTCAATTGGGAATTTTATTGGGCACTACAAAATGCCTTTGATTAGGTTTTCAATTGTGTTTGTTTGCTTGATATAACCATAACAAATTGATTGATTTGGACTAGCAAATGGTTTGGGAAAAAAAAATTCAATTATGGTTTTTTCTAATTTTATGTATAATGTAGCCATGAAAATGGAAATTATGAAAGGTTGATTCCATTGTTAACTAGGTAATAATTTCATGGACTTTTGTCATAATAATCTCCACTCTACCCACTTGTTACAACTTATGACCTTTTAACAACCATCACACCATGGAATGTTATTCTTCAAACATGTTTTCTGAAGTGTAAAGTGCTTAGCCTCTCCCCTTTGCCCCATCCCACAAGTACAAGATCTTGTGAATCTTTTATGTTAAATGAATTTAATGAATGGTTATTTTTTAATGTATGAATAAGGGAGAGTTTTAGCCAACTTGCATTCATAAACTTTGGAAACAAGTAATATTTTTTTTGGACTTGTCTTTCATCAAAGGTTAATAAATTTTATGGGTGTAATATGAAAAATAATGAGTCAATTTTATATTGTGATGGGTCAATTGGATGGGCCCATCATACAAACAATTTCCATTTGGAACCATGAACATTCCATAAATATTTTTTATAAAAAAATTTGTCATTATTTAATCATGTATGCAACATAACGGGAAAAATATATAACCAAATGAAATTGATACAATATATGATAATACTTTAAGAGTTACAAACACTAATTTTTTTTAAATGCAAAAAAAATATTTTTCAATATTTTTCTAAATGTTTTTAAAAACATGAAATGTTTAAAATATAAGTAATTATTCAACACTAAAATATTGAATTTGTCATAGTATTATGGTAATGTTGTTGTTGGAACATTTTGGAAACCCATGTAGGCTAAGGAACTTTGGAAAATAACATGTGAAAGCAATTATGAACACACAAAAACAAAATGGGTTGGGTATTATAAATTGCACCAAACTTGCATTAAATATCAAGCCATGTATCAAAATTAATAACCATAGTTATCAAAAAACCAAATATTTAGTTATGATATATAATCCAATTATCAAAAAATTAAATACCTAGTTATTATATATAATTAGAATTTTCAATTTTTAAAAATTAAATAATTGCCTAAAAACCTCAAGTTTTTGCAAGTTTTTGATGAAACCCAATGGTTCCTTGAATCTAATTTTTTTCAAATACCTAGATTCAATGATCATTTGATTTTAATTTTTTTTCCAATACTTGGAACTATTGATTATTTGATTTTGATTTTTTTTCAAATATAGAAATTTAGTGGGTATTACACAAATCAAACACCCACCCTGACAATAATTTTAAAAATCATTTAAAACATATGAAACTACCACCTTGGTCAAAAGAAAACCTTTATAGTTTGTAATTAAGTTTTATCATAACTTGGAATCTTAAAATCCAAAACAAATGATAATGGTGGACCACATTCATGGCATAAGCAATATTTGAAGGACTACTAATAGAATACGTGCAAGTAATCAAATGCAACTTACCTTTCATGATTGTGTTGCATCAAATTACAAATAATATCTTTCAGTGGAAAGAATGAGGGTTCAAATTATGATAGCAAACACTTTATTGATAATCACCCTTCCTTAAACATCAAATAATGTAAATTGTTTAAAACATCTTTTGGGAATAGATGAATGCAAAGGATGATGAATGAAACAAGATAATGGATAAACTTGAGAAATTGGATATGGGATGGATTTTAGGAAACTAAACAAATCTAGGGTAATGAGATGATGGATGAATTTGGGCAATGGATGATGGTTCTAACAAACTATCACAACTTGAAGTGTGGGTTTAAAAGAAACATGAAACAAATCAATTTTTTTTATAATGGATGAATTCAAGGAAATGGGACAACCTTTGAACTTTGTGCAATGGATAAACCACAAGGGATTATAAAGATGTGTAATAATTTGAATAATTTGGACAATGGATGAAAATAAGGAAGTTGGAAAATCCAACAAGGTGCATAATGGGTGAATTCAAAGCATTTGGATAATTCAAGGAAATGTTATAATAAAATTATGTGTTGATGTTGGATATTGTATTACATGAATGCTCAATTGTTGTTCATACATCTAAGCAAATGTTTAATTTAGGAATTAGGTAATATGAATTTCAAATTGTTTTGTCACAAATGTGATTCAAATATCCTAGATAATGTCTAGGATTTTACATTTGAAAACATTTTTCCTTAGTGAAGGGTTTTATTGATTATGTAAATTACAATCAACAAAAGCCATGCATGATAAGAAAAATAATTTTACTATGAATAGAATTTTTTAAATAAAACATTATTTAGAGGTATATAACCAAAATATGTGTTTTGAATCAAATTAATAAATTGATTTTAAAGAAATTTTTGAAGCCTTATACATCACCTTTTAAAGGAAATATTCATTGAAAAGAAACAAATTGAGAAGAAAAAAACTTATGGTATGTAATAATGGGATGCTCCAAATAATTTACCAAAAAAATCATGTTTTCAAGTTTATGATGATTATGATAGTTGAAAAGCCCTTCAAAATCATAAAAACCAAATGAAATCATTATATTGTACACATGAATCAACATGTAAAATTTAACTTTTTTTTCACAAAAAGAATTGTTGGAGTGAAGAAAGGAGGGAAATGTCCAGCCATTTTTAGGTTAAACAAGTTTTAAAATGTTGATCAATATAAAAAAGAAGGTTGTTGGAAATTGGAAAAAACATTTCCTTGGATTCTTGGATTTTAGAGGAGAAGGAGGTTGGAAAATAAATAAGTAAATGTTCAACCTTTCAAAAGGAAAGGAGATTGGGAAAAAATAAAAAATCTCCACCACATCCAAAAGCTAGGAAAAAAAATTAAAATTTGTTAATTACAAAGTGGACTTTTAGAATTGAAAAATATGGATTGGTCAACTAGAGTGGTAGAAAATTGAAAGGTTCATATTGCATTTGATTTCAAATTAATTGTAGTGATTTAGTATGTGGTGTAACATGAAATTATGAAAGATTATGTGAAAGACCTTGTAGTGATTTTTAGACAAGAACATAAAACCATAATTTTAATAATTCCAAAAATTTGACACATGATAAGGTTTATAGGGTTCCAAAATCATATGGACTTGTGCAAACTTTAGAATTAAGTATGGTTGAATGGTCAATTTAGCAAAAGGCCTCATTATGTTATATGCAAGATGACCATGTCCATTGTAGGTTGACAATAAAAACAAGTTATGGTCCTTGGCATACATGTATTTAATGTTAACAATAATTTACTTATTAGCTTATGTTGTTAGAGAAGCTAAGAAAATTAACACATAGAAAAGAAAGGGACATGGTAGATAAGGGTTTATGGTTACTAAAAACCCATGGTCCTAGGGTAATATAGTTTGGTTATAGGTAAAATAGTTGAAGTAGACTAATGTAGTTCACTATTAGACTTGTTGGAGAAATGATAGAAATTATCAAATGAAATTGATGAGATTTATGTTGCAATGCAAACTTTGTTCATTTATAGAAGGAGCATAGGAAATGAGTTTTGTGATGTAAGATTCATTTGTTGATGTGGGAAACAATTTTTTCAATGGATGCAAAACAAGTATAAACATAAAAATGTTGAAGGCTTACATGAATTGGTGCCTTTGGGTGGGTATTGATCATAATGGCCATGACTTCTTTAACTTTTTTGTGGTCAACATAATAAAATAAACATCAAATCCCTAAAATTTTGCATATTTTCTTTAATAATTTACACTTTTTGGTTTTTTTAACTAAGAACAAAAAGAACATATGGGGAATGAAATCAAATATGATTTTGTGGATAACTTATGAGTGGAGTTTTTTGTTAAATTTTCATAGAAAAAGGAAAAATGTATATTTAAAATCAAATTAAGATTTATTCCTCAAAACCAAAATATAAACACTATTAAACCACATTTTTCAAACAAATATTTTTTCATAGATAAATAAACCCAAATCAACTGACAATCTTGCATGGCAATATACCCAAAAAAAAAAACCAACATTTTGCTTATAAATGGTTGTTAATTTTTTCTTAAACTCTTAACAACTTCTTTAAATTGAGACACAATCATATTCTAATTAACATTAAATAAGCAACAAAATTAAACCAAACTTCTTGTATGGCTTCAATTTTCAAATATATCATACAATACAACATATTTGATATAAATTAATTATTATGTGTGGTAAGATTATCATGGCCAAATGTGAAATTGAAGTTCATAACTAGTTAGAAAAGTATTTTATCAAGGGGGTGGACAAAATTTGTTATTTTTCTAAAAATAATTAAAAATGAAAAATTGATTAGTTTTTCAAAATTGTTCAAAAAAAATCACTAATTCTTTTGTTTCACAAAATTGAAAAAAATTAATTGAAAAAAAAACTTGAGTTATTAATATGATATTGAACTTTTAAACAATGTTTGGGTTATAATATTAGTGTATAGAATGTACACTAATATAAAGGGTATGTGGAATAGGCTTATGCCTATTAGGTGTAAAAAAAAATTTATATGGTCAATGAGATTGTTAAATTGTTTAAAAAAGTTGCCTTGGTGAAATATAATACTTTAGTACCTTGGCCAATTCAACATTAATTATATTATTTCAGAAATGTTGAAATTTTCAAAAATTATTTCTTCCAAATCAAAAGATATTGTGAAAGAAAATAGTGGATATTTAAGAATATTTCATTTATTGAAATGAATATTTCAAAATTAATTAATTATTTGACAAACGTGTGTTGAAATGGCTAAAATACTACAATATTCACATGTTTTGTGTAAAAAGACATTCAAATTGCAAGTAACATTTGACAAGAATTTGGAGCTTTTAATTCTTTTTTTTTAAATTTTATTTCCTAAATCTTCCTTAAGGTGGACAAACCCTAACAATTTTGTATCAAATTTCAAGTTTGCGACTTCCTCCTCCTAGTAACATAGGTACATTACTTGTGTTGATTGTTTTAATATAATAAGTACTAATTTTAAATTCATTAATCATTTAAAAAAATAAAAATACTTTACATTCATTCATCCTAAATTGAAAAACATTATTATGAACATTGTTTTTAACATATATATGTGAAAATAATATAACATTGAAATTAATGTTTCCAATCCAAATAATTGGAAACATCGTTTGTTTCCAAATAATAACTAATGTTTATATTGTTGTAAACATTATAAAGTTATTATAATTAACATAACATAACAATTGTTATGTGGATCATGAAGTTAAACACTTGTTTTGCAACACCATCCTTCCCCCCTTTAAAATTTCACCCTAAAACTTGAACAAGTAAACAAATAAAAAGATTTTAAAATCATTAAAAAATTCAAATTGATATAATCTCCAAAAAATAAAAAAAATTGTAAACAAAAAGATACCTTTTTAGTTTAAAAAAAAGGGTTTTGATGGCAAATTTCCACATTCATAAAATCCAAAAGCCTCGAAAAATACACACATAAAACTTTTGGTATTCAAAAAAGAATTTAAATCTTTTTTTTAATTACAACCATGACCAAAGTTCATACATAGAAGTATTTGTGTACTTGTATGAGAAAAAACGAAAATTTAATTAAAAAATTAATTTCCCAATTATTTTTTTATTAAAAAGTCCCAATTATTTGGATTGGGAATTTAAAAATCCTCAAAAATTCCATTAAAAAAATACCTAGTAGATCATGCCATATTAGTATTAGGCTATTTACTTGATAATTAAAATTTTAAAAAATAAAGTCAAAATACCAGGTAATGAAGCTATAATCACATCATTAGGTCCATTTTATATAATTTCTTAAAAATCCATAATTTCACCCACCAAAAAAAAAAGAAAAGAAAAAAGAAAAAAGAAAAAATCCCCACTTTTTAGCTACACGGAGTTCCAAAAGGGAAATAGGGGGGCCGGGGGGGGGGGGGGGTTTCCTGCCCAAAAGGGGTGGAAGGAAAAAAGGCCAGAGGCAAAAAAAAGGAAAAGACTGGGGCCCGCCCGGGGGA
>Ga0116227_10002573_pt1 | contig 41019 bp, 34 predicted proteins | sample S1TSphgellanicum_FD_89693 | JGI IMG/M metagenome (GOLD analysis project Ga0116227, IMG submission 89693) | Host-associated microbial communities from peat moss isolated from Minnesota, USA - S1T2_Fb - Sphagnum magellanicum MG | ecosystem: Host-associated > Plants > Peat moss > Unclassified...
GCTTTGCAGGTCGTCGCGCTTGGTGCCGTTCACACGCACCGCGTCGCCCTGAATGCTCGCCTGCACCTTGATCTTGCTGTCTTTCACGAGCCTGACGATTTTCTTCGCCAGATCGCCCGACACGCCTTTCTTCACGGTGACGACCTGCTTGACCTTGTCGCCGCCGATCTTCTCGATCTTGCCATAGTCGAGGAAGCGCACGTCCACGTTGCGCTTGGCCATTTTCGACACCATCACGTCCTTGACCTGGCCGAGCTTGAAGTCGTCGTCGGCATACAGCGTCAATTCGTGTTCCTTGTGCTCGACCCGCGCGTCCGACCCCTTGAAGTCGAAGCGGGTTGAAATTTCCTTGTTGGACTGCTCGATCGCGTTCTTGACTTCGATCATGTTGGCTTCGCAGACGACGTCAAACGATGGCATTGCTCTCTCCCAATAGTGCGGCGGTGCGTGGCGCCGCCGGACGGCTGCGCACGACGCACTCGCTATAATCACGAACCGGACGTCATTTTACCGACGCCTTACTCTTTTGCCCAAGGCCGCTGCGGATGATCACCCGGCCTGCGGCAGACGGCCCTCACATTTCGATGTCCCCGATGTCCCACCAGCCCGACTCCACTTCTTTCCTCGCCGACTTTCGGCTGCAGGCGCACAACACGTTTGGTTTCGATGTCCGCGCGCGCCTGGCATGCCGCGTCGAGCACGAGGCGCAACTGCTGGCCGCCGTGCGCGACCCGCGGGCGGCGGGCCTGCGCCGGCTGGTGCTGGGCGGCGGCAGTAACGTCGTGCTGACCGGCGACTTCGACGGCCTCGTGCTGCTCGTCGCACTGCGCGGCCGCCGGCTCGCGCGCGAAGACGACGAAGCCTGGTACGTCGAAGCAGCCGCTGGCGAAAACTGGCACGAATTCGTGGCCTGGACCCTGGCGCAAGGGATGCCCGGACTCGAAAACCTCGCGCTGATCCCCGGTACGGTGGGCGCGGCGCCGATCCAGAACATCGGCGCTTATGGCCTGGAAATGTGCGAGCGCTTCGCGTCGCTGCGCGCGGTCGAACTAGCCACCGGCGAGGCGCGTGAACTCGACGCAGCCGCTTGCCGGTTCGGCTATCGCGACAGTTTTTTCAAGCGCGAAGGGCGTGACCGCTTTGTGATTACGTCGGTGACCTTTCGTTTGCCGAAGGCCTGGGTGCCGCGAGCGAGCTACGCGGACATCGCGCGGGAACTGGCCGCTGAGGGTCATGGTGACACATCGCCGGACGCGCAGGCGATTTTCGATGCCGTCGTCGCGGTACGGCGCGCGAAATTGCCCGATCCGGCGCAACTCGGCAATGCGGGTAGCTTCTTCAAGAATCCGGTGATCGACGCCGTGCAGTTCGACGCTTTGCAGCAGCGCGAGCCGGAGGTGGTGTCTTACCGGCAGCCGGACGGTGCGGTGAAGCTCGCCGCGGGCTGGCTGATCGACCGCTGCGGCTGGAAAGGGCGCGCCATGGGTGCGGCGGCCGTACATGAACGCCAGGCGCTGGTGCTGGTGAATCGCGGCGGGGCGAATGGTGCGGAGGTGCTTGCGCTGGCGCGGGCCATTCAGCACGACGTGCGCGAGCGGTTTGGTGTTGAACTGGAGGCGGAGCCGGTCTGTTTGTAGGCCTGTACGCAGCACCGTGGCGCTTGACTTCGCTCACGCAAAATCAAGCGCCGACGGAATGCTCGTCGCCAACCTGCTTTCAGCGCATACGGCTCCGAGCGCGGCGCGTGCGTGGATGCCCGCCTCGTAATCGGGCCCCGTCGCGTCTCACGCAGACCTTGCTCAGTGGTTCAGCTTGCCGAGCAAGAGAAATTCCATCAAAGCCTTTTGCACATGCAGGCGGTTTTCCGCTTCGTCCCACACGACGCTTTGCGGTCCGTCGATCACTTCCGCGCTGACTTCCTCGCCACGGTGGGCCGGCAGACAGTGCATGAAGAGCGCATCGGAATTGGCGCGCGCCATCATCTCGGCATCCACGCACCAGTCGGCGAAGGCCTTCTTGCGCGCTTCGTTTTCCGCCTCGAAACCCATGCTGGTCCAGACATCTGTGGTGACCAGATCGGCGCCGGCGCAAGCCTCGTTCGGATCGTCAAATTCTTCGTAGAACGGGGCGCTTTCGGCTGCCACCATCGCACGGTCGAGCTTGTAGCCCGGCGGCGTGGACAGGCGCAGCTTGAAGCCGAGAATCTGCGCCGCTTCGATCCACGTGTAGAGCATATTGTTGGCGTCGCCGACCCATGCCACCGTCTTGTCGCGAATCGGACCGCGATGCTCGAAATACGTGAAGATGTCAGCCAGCACCTGGCACGGGTGATACTCGTTGGTGAGGCCGTTGATAACCGGCACCCGCGAATTCTCGGCAAAGCGCTTAAGGATGTCCTGGCCGAACGTGCGGATCATGATGATGTCCACCATGCGCGAGATCACCTGCGCCGCGTCTTCGATCGGCTCGCCGCGGCCCAGTTGGGTGTCGCGCGTGCTCATGAAGACGGCATGGCCGCCGAGCTGGAAGATGCCCGCTTCGAACGACAGGCGCGTGCGCGTCGAGTTTTTCTCGAAGATCATCGCGAGCGTGCGGTCGTGCAGCGGATGGTAGGTCTCGTAGTTCTTGAACTTGCGCTTGAGAATGCGCGCGCGTTCGAGCACGTACTCGTAGTCTTCCAGCGAGAAATCGTTGAACTGCAGGTAGTGGCGAATTTTCTTGGCGGTCATGAAACAAATACGGCGGTCTCACCCGGCGAAATTGCCGGACGGCGCCGCCGTCGTTTGTGGTAACTCGATGCAGCATAAAGGATTTTCACCCGTTTGACGAGCTAGCCGGACGGCAGGGCGGCGATTCCTGGACGAGCACAGGACGCGTAGGAGAGTTCTTGTGTGCGGTGCGGAAAGAGGCCCGCTGAGCTATAATCTCGGGGTTTCCCAAAAGCCCGGCAAGCAGGTTCCACGCTTGCTGGACACGGCTCGCGCGCCCGGAAGGCTTTCCTCGCGGTGCGCCGTCATGACGATTGCCGAGGTGGCCTTTGTCGGCACCGCGGCCCTTGGCGGCGAGGTCCGCGAGGTCGTGTACGACGTGTTCAGTTAGCCGTTCAGGCAGCCGCATTCGCTGGCATTGTGCTGGGCAGTCACACAGGTATCCCTACATGGCCGAATCAGCTCCAACCGAATATTTCATTCAGGGCATCACTTCGAACGGAAAGAAGTTTCGGCCGAGCGACTGGTCGGAGCGCCTCGCCGGGGTCATGTCCATGTTCGGGCCGGGTGTGAGAAAAGGGCCGAACGCCTACATGCAGTACTCGCTGTACGTCCGCCCTACGATGCTCGACGATCTCAAATGCGTCATCCTCGACTCGCGGCTGCGCGATATCGAGCCGATGGCCTTCGACTTCGTCATGAACTTCGCGAAAGACAATGATCTGCTGGTGACCGAGGCCTGCGAATTGCCGCCGGAGCACGGCACGCAACAGGCGCTGAAGGCGAAGTAACACAGAGCGTGCTACGCCGGCAGGCAGCCTGACTCAGCGGCGGCGAGGAAACTCGAGTCGCAGGGCAAATGGAAATGATGAAACCCGCAAAGAGCGGGTTTTTTTGTGCCCGGCTTTGTGCTCCGCGACCGGGCAGGTCTGCTGGGCGCGCGTAAGGCGCTTGCCTCGGACACAAAAGCAAACAAAAAAGCCCGCCGAAGCGGGCTTTCATGACGCAGCGGAAACAGGAGGTAGCCCACCGAAGCGGGCTGACCGGATTTACTGCGCTGCGGGCGCTTGCAGACCCTTGATGGCTGCAGCGAGGCGGCTCTTATGGCGAGCTGCCTTGTTCTTGTGAACGATTTTCTTGTCGGCGATGATGTCGATCGTCTTCGACGACGACAGGAAGATCTCAGCGGCCTTGGCCTTGTCGCCGGCGTCGATCGCCTTGCGAACAGCCTTGATAGCCGTGCGGAACTTCGAGCGCAGCGCCGAGTTGTGCGAGTTTGCTTTCGCGGCCTGACGGGCGCGCTTGCGTGCTTGTGCGGAGTTAGCCATGACGGTTCCTTATCCTGTTCCTGTTTCCAGTACCTGACCTTCAAGTGGCCGGGCGCTGCTTTTAGATCGAACCCTTGGAAGCGATTGCCCAAGAGCGCAAAAAGTGTCGAAATTACTGACGAATCTACTGATTCGCTACGCGAATCAGGCCCGTTTCAGCAGACATTCAGAGGGTGCTTAGGGTACGCACCGGAGGCACACGAATGCTGTCCGAAAATTGATCGAGCGTCGAAACCGGCGATTATAGCAACAAAAACAGGCACGTGGCAAACGAAAATACGGGGTCGGGCGTGTGGGCGGCCCCGCCGGCCGTACGCCATTCCCCAGCGTGTGTCCCACAAAACGAAAGCTCGAGCGAAAGCCCGAGCGAACGTCTGGGCGACAAATCGGTCCGATTCGGGTCCCGGCTGATCGTCCGCACCTGCGGCACCCGTATAATAAGCGCCCCATGAATCTATTCCGAGCCCTGCTGACGGTCAGCGGCTTCACGCTGCTGTCGCGCGTGACCGGACTGGCCCGCGAAACGCTGATCGCCCGTGCGTTCGGCGCCAGCCAATTCACCGACGCGTTCTACGTCGCCTTTCGCATTCCCAACCTGCTGCGTCGCATTTCCGCGGAAGGTGCCTTCTCGCAGGCGTTCGTGCCGATTCTTGCCGAGTTCAAGAATCAGCAGGGACATGACGCGACCAAGGCGCTCGTCGACGCAACCTCGACGGTGCTCGCCTGGGCGCTGGCCATCCTCTCGCTGATCGGCGTGGTGGGGGCCTCCGGCGTGGTGTTCGTGGTGGCCTCCGGTCTGGCGCACGACGGCCAGGCGTATCCGCTCGCCGTCACGATGACGCGCATCATGTTCCCGTACATCGTGTTCATTTCGCTGACGTCGCTGGCATCGGGCGTGCTGAATACTTACAAGAACTTTTCGCTGCCCGCTTTCGCGCCGGTGCTGCTGAACGTGGCGTTTATCGTCGCGGCCGTGTTCGTCGCGCCGCATATGAAGACACCGGTCTATGCGCTGGCCTGGGCGGTGATCGTCGGCGGCGTGCTGCAGTTCCTCGTGCAGTTGCCCGGCCTCAAGAAGATCGACATGGTGCCGCGCATCGGCTGGAACCCAGTGCGCGCGCTCGCGCATCGCGGCGTCAAGCGGGTGCTGTCGAAGATGGTGCCGGCCATGTTCGCGGTGTCGGTGGCGCAGATCAGCCTCATCATCAACACCAACATCGCGTCGCGCATCGGACCGGGGGCGGTCTCCTGGATCAACTACGCCGACCGGCTGATGGAGTTCCCCACCGCGCTGCTGGGCGTCGCGCTCGGCACGATCCTGCTGCCGAGCCTCTCCAAGGCCCACGTCGACGCCGATCCGCACGAGTATTCGTCGCTGCTCGACTGGGGGCTGCGGGTCACGTTTCTACTGGCCGCGCCCAGCGCGATTGCGCTGTTTTTCTTCGCCGAGCCGCTGACGGCCACGCTGTTCCACTACGGCAAGTTCGACGCCCATTCGGTCGTGATGGTCGGACGCGCGCTGGCGGCGTACGGCGTCGGCTTGATCGGGCTCATCCTCATCAAGATCCTCGCGCCGGGCTTCTATGCGAAGCAGGACATCAAGACGCCGGTCAAGATCGGCGTGGGTGTGCTGGTCGTCACGCAGTTGAGCAATTTCGTCTTTGTGCCGATCTTTGCGCATGCCGGCTTGACGCTGAGCGTCGGGCTCGGCGCCTGCATGAACGCGCTGCTGCTGTTTATCGGCTTGCGCCGGCGCGGCATCTATATGCCGTCGAGCGGCTGGCTGGTTTTCTTCGTGCAGATGATCGGCGCGTGCCTCGTCCTCGCGGGGGTGATGCACTGGTTTGCCATCAGCTTCGACTGGATCGGCTTGCATGCCCAACCGCTCGCGCGCATCGTATTGCTCGCAGCGTGCCTCGTTCTGTTTGCTGCGCTATATTTCGGTATGCTCTGGCTGATGGGCTTCAAGTACGCGTATTTCAGAAGGCGAGTGAAGTGATCACGACGACGCGGGTTCTCGACTATTTCAGCACGCTGGTCGCCGAAGACGACAGTCTGCCCCTGACCGAGGCAGCGCTGTCGCTTGCACAGGATGCTTATCCCGATCTCGATCTGCAAGGCACGCTCGCCGAGCTCGACGAGCTGGTGGTGCGCCTGCAGCGCCGCATGCCGGCCGACGCCGACATCAAGCAGAAGGTCGGCATTCTGAACCGCTTTTTCTTCCGCGAGCTGGGCTTCGGCAGCAACCTCAACGATTACTACGACCCCGACAACAGCCATCTGAACGTCGTCCTCAAACGGCGCCGCGGCATTCCCATTTCGCTCGCGGTACTGTATCTGGAGATGGCCGAGCAGATCGGCATTCCTGTGCGCGGCGTGTCGTTTCCCGGGCACTTCCTGCTGCGCGTGACCACGCCCGATGGCGACGTGATGCTCGATCCGACCACGGGGCATTCGCTGTCGGAGTCGGAGATGGTGGAGATGCTCGAGCCGTATGTGGCGTCGGCGGGCGAGTCGGTGAGCCGCGCCTTGCGGATGCTGCTGCAACCGGCCACGCGCCGCGAGATCATCGCGCGGATGCTGGGGAATCTGAAGTCCACCTATCTTCAGACGGAACGCTGGCAGCGCTTGCTGGCCGTTCAGCAGCGTCTTGTGATTCTGCTGCCGGAGAGCATCGAGGAAATCCGCGACCGCGGTTTCGCTTATGCGCGGCTCGATTATCTGCGTCCGGCGCTGGAAGATCTCGAACGCTACCTCGGCGATCGGCCTGACGCCGACGATGCAACGGTCGTCGAATCGCAGTTGCACGAGTTGCGGCAGCGCACGCAGCATAACGATCGCGATTGAGGCGGTTTTGCCGGCGTGGCGACGCACCTGGTGCGCGGCCGCTGCGGCCAACCGGCTCCGGTTAGCTCATACGAAAGACCCAAAGTAAGACGCCTGCGACGCGCATCGAGCGCACCGCAGGCGTTTTACTTTACTTTGGGCAGTGCGTGGACGATGCATCCTGCCCGGCAAGCCGTATTACTTCGGCTGCATCCGGATCGCGCCGTCCAGACGGATCACTTCGCCATTGAGCATCGGGTTGTCGAAGATCTGCTTGGCCAGCATGGCGTACTCGCCTGGTTTGCCGAGGCGCGGCGGGAACGGCACCATCGCACCGAGGGCATCCTGCACCTCCTGCGGCATGCCGAGCAGCATCGGCGTTTCGAAGATGCCCGGTGCAATCGTCATCACACGAATGGCGTTGCGCGACAGATCGCGTGCGATCGGCAGCGTCATGCCCACCACGCCGCTCTTCGATGCCGCGTACGCGGCCTGGCCGATCTGGCCGTCGAACGCCGCGACCGATGCCGTGTTGATGATCACGCCGCGCTCGCCCAGCGCGTTCGGCGCGTTCTTCGCCATTGCCGCCGCGGCGAGGCGGATCATGTTGAAAGTGCCGATCAGGTTGATCGAGATCGTGCGCGTGAACGACTCGAGCGGATGCGGCCCGTCCTTGCCGACGGTCTTGATGGCCGGCGCCACGCCCGCGCAGTTGATGAGGCCACGCAGCGTGCCGAGTTTGACGGCGGCATCGACGGCCTGGATGGCGTCTTCCTCGCGGCTCACATCGCACTTGACGAACACGCCGCCCAACTCCTGGGCGAGCGCTACGCCGGCGTCCTGATTGAGGTCGGCCACCACGATCTTGCCGCCTTCCGCGGCGAACAGGCGCGCAGTTGCCGCGCCGAGACCGGATGCACCGCCGGTGATCAGGAATACATTGTCACGAATCTCCATGTCTTCTCCTTTGCTTCAGTTCGGTAATCGTCACGATCGAATATCTTTTCGATAGTCGATTGTAACGGCTGTGCTGCAGCGCGGAAAGCGAAAGGGCAGGGTGGCTGCACCGGCGTGGTGCGTTGGGAGAACGCCCGGTTTGATTCGGATAACTGAGTAAATGAAGCGTGGCGTACACGCGGCTACGGAACCGGCGAGATACGGAAATGCGGGACGTGCCGAGTATCTGCCGCTGGAATAAAAAACCCGCCCATGCGGGCGGGTTGTCTGATTGACGAGCAGCAGCGCCAGTCGACGTGCCGCTTGTCATTCATGCCATCTTGCTTACTTCAGCGCATCGAACACGCGTGCGCGGATCTCATCCACGCTGCCGAGGCCGGAAATCGCGCGATACTGCGGCGCCTTCAGGCTGCTCGATGCATCGCCGTTCTTCGCCCACGTGGTGTAGTACTCGATCAGCGGCTTGGTTTGCGCCTCATACACGTCGAGGCGCTTCTTGACGGTTTCTTCCTTGTCGTCGACACGCTGGATCAGCGGTTCGCCCGTGACGTCGTCGACATTCTCGACCTTCGGCGGGTTGAACTTGACGTGATACGTACGGCCCGATGCAGCGTGCACGCGGCGGCCGCTCATCCGCACGATGATCTCGTCGAACGGCACGTCGATTTCCAGCACGTAGTCGATCGCGACGCCCGCATGCTTCATGGCTTCCGCTTGCGGCAGCGTGCGCGGGAAACCGTCGAACAGATAGCCGTTCGCGCAGTCCGCTTCCTTCAGGCGTTCCTTGACGAGGTTGATGATCAGCTCGTCCGACACCAGTTCGCCGGCATCCATGAAACGTTTCGCTTCAATGCCGAGCGGCGAGCCAGCCTTGACGGCCGCACGCAGCATGTCGCCGGTGGAAATTTGCGGAATGCCGAACTTCTCTTTGATGAAGGTCGCCTGAGTGCCCTTGCCCGCTCCGGGAGCACCCAACAGGATCAAACGCATGTGATATCTCCAGATCTATGTGAATTCTTTCGCGGCGCGACGCTTTAAAGCTCTTGCGAGCTTATCTGCACGTTGGGTTCAGGGGGCCTGCATCGAACTGGCCGCCATGCGCCTTGCGCTGCACGTCGAGGAGGACGGCGCTGCAAGGGGGATAGCGGGACGACCGGGCAAACCCTGACGAACGATCATTGCAGATGGTGCGCACAACCGTTTGATTATGCCATGGGTTTTTACGCCGACGGACCGAATAACGACCTTACGCGGGCGAGATCGGCGGGCGTGTCGACGCCCGGCAGCGGGACTTCCGGCGTGACGAGGACGGCGATCCGCTCGCCGTGCCACATGGCGCGCAACTGCTCGAGCGCTTCGACCTGTTCGATCGGCGAGTGCGTGAGGCTCGGGTACGAGCGCAGAAACTTTGCACGGTATGCATACAGGCCGATATGCCGGTAGACCGTTGCCGGCGCAGGCGGCGCGGGCATGGCGGCGATGTCCGGCCAGTGCGGCTGATAGGCGTCGCGGGCCCACGGAATCGGGGCGCGCGAGAAGTACAGCGCGACGCCGCGCGCATCGAGGACGACCTTCACGACGTTCGGGTTGAAGATCTCGGCGGGGTCGGTGATCGGATGCGCGGCGGTGGCGATGGCGCAGCCGTGGCTTGCCGCGAGGTGCGACGCAACGCCGCACACCAGCGCCGGATCGATGAGCGGTTCGTCGCCCTGCACGTTGACCACGATCGTGTCGTCGCTCCAGCCGAAATGCGCGGCGACTTCCGCGAGACGGTCGGTGCCCGACGGATGGTCGGCGCGCGTGAGCATCGCTTCGATGCCGTGTTCGCGGGCAACGTCGAGCACCGATTGCGCATCCGATGCAATCAGCACGTGCTGCGCGCCCGAGGCGAGTGCGCGTTCTGCGACGCGCACGACCATCGGCTTGCCGCCGATGTCAGCCAGCGGCTTGTTGGGCAGACGGGTCGAGGCCAGCCGCGCCGGAACGACGGCGATGAAGGGCGGGGTGGCGGGGGCAGTGGCTTGGGTCATCGGAAGGGCGGTGGCTGGACCGGAACAGGGCGCGCGCAAGCGTGGCGCGCCGGCGAAAGCGAATGAGGCGACGGACAGGCCCTCAGCGCAGATTGCCGTGAGGGCCTCGCGGCCTTACGCGCCGGGCGTGGGTTGGCCCGCCCCGGGATTCAGCGGCTCCACCGGCGTGCCTTCGACCGTTTGACGGGCTTCGTCCACCAGCATCACGGGAATGCCGTCGCGGATCGGATAGGCCAGCTTGTCTGCGTTGCAGATGAGTTCCTGCGCCGGACGATCGTAGCTGAGCGGGCCCTTGCAGATCGGGCAGACGAGAATTTCAAGCAGGCGAGCGTCCACGGAGTTTCTCCACAACTAATTCAATGAGGCGATGATCGAGCGCGGCTTCAACCGGGACCACCCAGATGCGCGCATCGTGCCAGGACCCCAATTTTACCGCATCCTTTTCGGTGATCAGGATTGCGTCGGCATCGACGTCCGCGAATGGATTGCTGCTGAACGCGTAGTGATCGGGCAGCGCGCGGGTGTCGGGCGTCAGGCCTGCCGCGCGCAGCGTCGCGAAAAAGCGCTCCGGCGCGCCGATGCCGGCTGCGGCCAGCACGCGATCGCCGCTGAACTGGGCGAGCGGACGGCGCAACGACGGGTTGCCGAGATGCCACGCGTCGCCGGGCGTGAGAGTGAGCGCGAAGCTGTTCGGCCACGGCGGTAAGGTGCGGTCGTACGGGTTGTTGATCAGCGTCGCGTCGCGGTGGCGCGAGAGCGGCTCGCGCAGCGGGCCGGCCGGCAGCAGGAAACCGTTGCCGCCGAGGCGATGGTCGAACACCACGATTTCGGCGTTGCGCGCGAGGCGGTAATGCTGCAGGCCGTCGTCGCTGACGATCACGTCGACTTCGCGATGCGCGGCGCACAGCGCCTGCGCGGCCGCCACGCGATCCGGACAGACCCACACCGGCGCGCCGGTGCGGCGGGCGATCAGCAACGGCTCGTCGCCACCATCCTGCGGCGACGAGGCCGGTGTGACGGCAGTCGGCCGGCCGACGCGCGCGCCATAGCCGCGCGAGACGACGCCGGGATGGAAGCCGGCGCCACGCAGCGCTTCGACAAGCGCGATTACGGTGGGCGTCTTGCCGGTGCCGCCGACCGTCACATTGCCGACCACCACCACCGGCACGCCGACGCTCACCCGCTTGAGCCAGCCGAGCGAAAAGGCGGCGCGCCGCGCGGCGGCGATCGTGCCGAATACGCAGGCGAATGGCAGCAGTGCCCAGGCGAGCGGGCCGCGCTGTTGCCACTCGCGGGCGAGGCGCGTTTCGATTTGGGCTTTGACGTCGCTCATTCGACCGACACCGGCGTGCGCAGCAACGGCGGCGCCGATTCGGATGAAGACGACGTGATGCACGGGGCAAGTACCAACGCGTTTCTCCAGGCAAAACCAGCAAAACAGAAAGGCAAGCCGTGGCGGCGAGCAGACGACCCCACGCGGCTCATGATGCCCTTAAACCCGGCACTCTAGCGTGCGGGTGTCGTGCGCGGCAAGTCGCGAGGGTCGCACACGGGCGCGCGGGCGCAACAACTGAGGTCTCGGCAGCCTGTGGATAACTTTGTGGAGAACCCGGTATCGGCGAGGCTGGAAAGGCCGTTCTGCGCGGCTCCTGTCGGCATACATTGGTATTAATGGGATATAAAGTCTATATAAATCAACAGCTTGATTCGATGCCACTGGGCTCCGCGCGCCCCTTGACAGCACTCCGAAAGCTTCTCCTGGCATGTGGACATTTTTAACAATTGGTACGACGCGCTGGACGTGGATGGCCGCTCGGTCTATCGTCTGTCCGGCCTGTCATCCCTATTCCTCGCATGAACTCCGAAAGTCCTTTTTCGTCCTCGGCCACTTCCGGCGGCGACGTCGTCGTGCCGGTGTCGGCGCTCAACCGCGCCATTGGCACGATGCTCGAACGCTCGTTTCCGCTCGTCTGGGTGGCGGGCGAAGTGTCGAATTTCACCCGCGCGGCCAGCGGCCACTGGTATTTCTCGATCAAGGACGCGCAGGCGCAGATGCGTTGCGTGATGTTTCGCGGCCGCGCGCAGCACGCCGAGTTCACGCCGCGCGAAGGCGACCGGATCGAAGTGCGTGCGCTCGTCACGATGTATGAGCCGCGCGGCGAACTGCAGCTCAATGTCGAAGCGGTGCGCCGTACCGGGCAAGGTCGGCTTTACGAAGCGTTTCTGAAACTCAAGGCGCAACTCGAAGCAGAGGGGCTTTTTGCCGCCGAGCGCAAGCGGCCGTTGCCGGCCCATCCGCGCTCGATCGGCATTGTCACGTCATTGCAGGCCGCCGCGTTGCGCGACGTGCTGACCACGCTGCAACGGCGTGCCCCGCATATTCCGGTGATCGTCTACCCGGCGCCCGTGCAAGGCGTGGGCGTGAGCGCGAAACTCGCGGCGATGGTCGAAACGGCGAATGCGCGGCGCGAGATCGATGTGCTGATCGTGTGCCGCGGCGGTGGTTCGATCGAAGACCTGTGGGCCTTCAACGAAGAAGTGCTGGCGCGCGCGATTGCCGAAAGCCGGGTGCCGGTGGTGAGCGGCGTCGGTCACGAAACCGATTTCACGATTGCCGACTTCGCCGCCGACGTCCGTGCCCCGACGCCCACCGGTGCCGCCGAACTGGTCAGTCCGCAACGCGCGCTGTTGCTGCGCGATCTCGATCACCGTCACGCCACCTTGGCCCGCGGCTTTGGCCGCATGATGGAGCGGCGCGCGCAACAGCTCGACTGGCTTGCGCGCCGGCTTGTCTCACCGTCCGAGCGGCTCGCGCGGCAACGCACGCATCTGCAGCAACTCAGCGTGCGGCTCGCTTCGGCGGGTGCGCGTCCGGTGCGTGATGCCCGAGCGCGGTTTTCGCTGCTGCAGATGCGCTGGCAACGCTGGCGTCCGGACCTCGCCGCTCATCGCGCCGCAGTGAATACGCTGGCGCAGCGGCTGGACGACGCGGTGCTGCGCCAGCATGAACGCCAGACCGCTCGTGTGACGACGCTCGCCGCGCGCCTCGAAGTGCTGAGTCCGCAGCGCACGCTCGAGCGCGGCTATGCGGCCTTGCTCGACGCGAACAACGGCCGTGCGGTGCGCGCGCCGGCCTCGCTGAAGCCCGGGCGGCACCTCACCGTGCATCTTGCCGAAGGCGCTGCCGACATCACGCTGGCCGACGTGCAGGCACGTTTGGCGGACGGCTTCTGATACGTGCCCCGGGCTCCGGCCCGGGTCGTACATTTGACCGTGGCAAGGGCATTGCGCGAGCACTAATTACGTTATTTGGGCGGGTTTTCTGCGCATGCCAGACATAAAGTCCGTTGGTTTGCGGGGTTATTCCAACTCGCCTACAATCGAGTGCTCTACAGCGTTATCCTCAGACTGACCCCCCACAAACAGATAGAAGGAAAGCACCATGGAACATACGCTCCCGCCGCTGCCGTTTGCAAAAAACGCCCTCGTCCCGAACATGTCGGAAGAGACGCTTGAGTATCACTACGGCAAGCATCACCAGACCTATGTGACCAACCTGAACAATCTGATCAAGGGCACGGAGTTCGAGAACCTGTCGCTTGAAGAGATCGTCAAGAAGGCAACCGGCGGCCTCTTCAACAATGCTGCACAAGTGTGGAATCACACGTTCTTCTGGAACAGCCTTTCGCCGCAAGGTGGCGGTGCACCGAAGGGCGCGCTCGGCGACGCGATCAACGCGAAGTGGGGCTCCTACGACAAGTTCAAGGAAGAGTTCGCCAAGACCGCAGTCGGCACGTTCGGCTCGGGCTGGGCATGGCTCGTGAAGAAGGCAGACGGCTCGCTCGACCTCGTGTCGACCAGCAACGCTGCTACGCCGCTGACCACGGACGCGAAGGCACTGCTGACGATCGACGTGTGGGAACACGCGTACTACATCGACTATCGCAATGCTCGTCCGAAGTTCGTCGAAGCGTACTGGAACATCGTGAACTGGGCTTTTGCCGAGAAGAATTTCGCGTAAGGTTCGAAGCGGCTCCAGCTGAACGAGGGGCCGCAGTAGCGTTTGAAAATAGCCGTGACAATGAAGGCCCTCCAATGCGAGGGCCTTCTGCTTTTTCAGCGCCGAGCGGCGACGAAGCCGCTCGCTTTGCATGGCCATCCTCGGGCCGCGCTGCCATGCACATTCCGCAACCTCCTCATGAAAATAATGCAATGGCTTTATGGCGCCAGTTGACTTCAAATTGGTACGGTCATTCTATTTTCCGCCCTGCTCGGCGCCCTTGCCGGACCCGGCACGCAGGATCTGAGAGAACGATCGCGCACATCGCCTTCATGCGGTGTGCTGGAGACAGCGGTCGGGTGGTATCGCAGCGATGCAATCAAGTCCGCAGCAAGCGGCTATCAAAAAGAGGAGACATGCATGCGTTTGATCAGTCAGGGTATTTGCGGGGCCACGCTGGTGCTTGCCGCAGGCAGTGCAGCGGCGGCTGATTCGAGTGTGACGTTGTACGGTGTGGCCGACACCTTCGTCCAATACCTCGACAATGGCGGTAATCATTCGTTTTCCGAACGAAGTGGCGGCGCCACCGGCTCGCAGTTCGGCCTCAAGGGCAACGAGGATCTGGGCGGTGGCCTCGCCGCGCAGTTCGACGTTGAGACCGGCTTTAACATCAACAACGGCACCTTGTTCGCCGATACGTCGACGCTGTTCTACCGGCAAGCCTGGGTTGGCCTGAACGATTCGAAGTACGGCTCGCTGACGATGGGCCGCCAGTACGAGCCCAGCTTCCGGGTGGTGTACCCAACCGATCCTTACCGCGCGAACGAGGTCCTGTCACCGTTCTCCGCGGCCGTGCTCGCTGTCGACAAGAAAACGCTCTCGACACAGTACGACTCCGGCCGCGCCAGCAACTCGATCCTCTACCAATCGCCGAACCTGGGCGGCCTGCAGCTTTACGGCATGTACGCGTTCGCGGCCACCGTCACGCAGCCGGTGCCGGCGACCACCGGCAATATGCTGAACCTGGGCGCGAGCTATTCGGGCTACGGCCTGTATGCGGGCGTCGCCTACGTGAATCAGCATCCGGGGCAGGAGACCATTGCCGGTCTGCCGACTGCGCTGAGTCTGCTCGGCACCGAGCACTTCATCGGCGCGCTTGCGTACCGCGTGGGGATCGTGAACTTCCAGTTCAACTACTCGTATCAACGTGCGCAGGACCCGTCTGCGCGGTCCCTGGCGGCGGTGCTCGGCACAGCGCACTCGCTTAGCATCGCCGAGCTGGGCGCGACGATCCAGGCAACGGCCGCGGATACGATCGAGATCGCAGGGGTCCAGCGCAGCGTGCGTGGCGCGCATGACAATGCGCCGGGTATCCAGATCGGCGCCGATCATTCGATCTCCAAACGCACGAGCTTCTATGTTCGCGCCGGCTACATCAAGAATAACGGCAGCGCGACGGTAAGCTGGCCCGGCGACACGGTGAGCGAGCCAGACACCAAGCAGGTTCTGGCGACGGTGGGCATGACGCATCGCTTCTGAGCGGTCGCGTTAAACGGCGGTTCGCTTGAGGCGAGCGCACGTGTTGTTTCGCGTGCGCTCTCATGCCGTGTGAGCCGGCCCGTGCTGCGGTCGTGTGGCTTCGATTGGGCGGCGCGGCATCGAAGCAGCGCCGCCAACGCGCAGGATCACTCAGCGTCCGAGGTCGCCGCCGTCTTGCGCGGCCGACGGCTACGCGTCGTCGATTTGCGCGCGGTCTTGCGGGCAGCCGGCTCTTCCGCTGCGGCTTGAGCGGGGGCTTCCTGCGGCGCTTCATTGACCGACGCTGCTTCAACCGCTGGCGCCGCGGCCTTCTTCGTTTTCTTGGCTGCGGGCTTGCGGTTGCCACGTCCCGTGCGACGCGTCTCCTGCGTTGCCGGCGTTTCCGGCGTGCTAGCCGGCAACGCCTCAGGCAACGGTTCTGGATCGAACGTGAACATCGCGGGTTCGGCCGCGGCTTGCTCATGCTCTTCGACTGGCTCGTCGTACGCAAAAGGCGAGCGGCCGCCGTGATTGCGCTGGACTTCAGGCTCCTCGGCCAGCGCTTCCGGCTCGTCGTGGCTAGCCACCGGTTCTGCGCGCACCGGCTCGGCTGGCAAGTCGCGGCCCGTCTTGCGGTTGCTTCGGCCGCGACGGCGTGTGTCATGCTTGTGGCCTGCGTCCGCCGGTTGGGCCGGTTCCGCCACCATGCTCTCCTGGCTCTGCTCCGCCGCTTCGCTCACCGACTCGCTGACAGTCGTCGCAATGGCGGCCGTGCTGCGATACACATACGCGCCGGATTTTTCGTCGCGGCCGAATTCGAGCAAGCCGCGCGCTTGCGCTTCTTCAAGCAGATTGCCGAACGCACGAAAGCCGTAATAGGTTTCGTTGAAGTCGGGCTTGCGCCGCTTGATGGCGTTTTTCAGCACCGAGGCCCAGATCTTGCCGCTGTCGCCGCGCTCGGAGGCGAGCGCATCGAAAGTCTGCACGGCGATTTCCACTGCCTTGGTGCGGCGCGACTCCAGGTCTTCCTTGGGGCGCTTTTCTTCGTTCGGCGCGCGCTTGGCGGCGGTAGCCGTGGGCTGCTGCGCGGGACGTGCGGTCTCGCGCTTCACGACGGTCCGCTGACTTTCGCGCACGAGGTCGTCGTAGAAAATGAATTCGTCGCAGTTCGCGATCAGCAGATCGGACGTGGATTGCTGGACGCCGACGCCGATCACCTGCTTGGCGTTTTCGCGCAACTTGGAGACGAGCGGCGAGAAGTCGGAGTCGCCGCTAATGATGACGAAGGTGTTGACGTGCGATTTGGTGTAGCAGAGATCGAGCGCATCGACGACGAGGCGGATATCCGCCGAATTTTTGCCGGACTGGCGCACGTGCGGAATTTCGATCAACTCGAAGTTGGCCTCGTGCATGGTGCCCTTGAAGCTCTTGTAGCGCTCCCAGTCGCAGTACGCTTTCTTGACGACGATGCTGCCCTTGAGCAGCAGCCGCTCGAGCACCAGCTTGATGTCGAACTTCTCGAACTTCGCGTCGCGCACGCCAAGGGCGACGTTTTCGAAGTCGCAGAACAGCGCCATGCTGATGGTTTCGTTGGATGACGCCATGTATTTCTCCAATGAGGCAACCGTCGAACTCGACGGAATCGCGACCATGATAGCGACTCCTGCGACGGGTTTACAGGTTTGTGCGCGCGAGCACTTCCCGGCAAAGCAAAACGCCCTCGATTTCGAGGGCGTTGCCGCGGCTCCTCCTGCGCACCCTCGGCGCAATACATCGCCGCAGATCAAAGTAAACGTGCCGAGTTTGTCATTCATTTCTGACTTTTGGCCGCTTACAACTACTCCCGTCGCTGGATTTGCAGAATTCGGCGCCATCCATGCAAGCGGAGCAAAGCGCGCCCGCAGCCCTAGTTTCTAGCGACGGGCCGGCGGTGTTACTGAGTAGAGTTGGCGGGACAAGCAGGGGACAGGTTCACCATGAATCAACCAGAAGCGATCAACGTCGCCGGCGGCGGCGCGGGCATCGAGGTCGAGAGTCGCTCGATCGACTACATTCCCGAAACGGAGCGGCATGCGCGCCTCGGCAGCCAGGGGCCGTTCTGGTTCCTCGGCAATTTCCATTTCTTCACGATCTCGATCGGCTTCGTCGGTCCGGGCATGGGCTTGTCGGCCGGGTGGACCACGCTCGCGGGCGCGCTGGGGATCATGTTCGGCACCGTCTTCATGGCCTTCCACGGCTCGCAAGGTCCGGAGATGGGGCTGCCGCAGATGATCCAGTCGCGCGCGCAGTTCGGCTATCGCGGCGTGATCCTCGCGCTGCTCGCCACGTTATTCGTGTTCGTGGGGTTTAACGTCGTCAATGTTTCGCTGATTACCGACGGCCTTAAACACGTATTCGGCCTCGACGCGACAGTGGCCGCCGTGGTGGCGATTCTCGCCGGCGCGTTGCTGTCCATTTACGGCCACGATCTGATGCACAAGGCCTTCAAGTGGGCCCTGATCGTGACGTTGCCGCTGTATGCGCTGGTGACGCTGGCACTGATGTTCGGCGCCGGCCACAGCGCCTCGGCCACGACCGCCGCAGCGCCCGCACCGGCGCTCGGCTTCAGCTGGATTGCCTTTGCGACGCAGTTTGCGATCGGCGCCAGCTACAACATCTCGTATGCGCCGTACGTGTCCGACTATTCCCGCTACCTGCCGAAGCACACCAGCCGCCGCAAGCTGATCGCCGCGATCTTCCTCGGCGCGTCGCTGTCGGGAGCGTGGATGATCGGCCTCGGCGCCTGGCTCGCGCAGCAACTGAAGGCCGAGGATGCGCTGGTGGCCTTGAATCAGGTGGGTTCGTCGATGTTGCCGGGTCTCGGGCATGTGATCGTGATGGTGTCGGTGGCGGGCTTCCTGCCGATCATCGCGCTGAACACCTATAGCGCGATGTTGACGCTGCTGACCGGCGTCGATTCGATCCGCAAGGTCAAGCCGACGCGCCGCGCCCGTGTGATGTCGATCATGGCGATCAGCGCGGTCGTGCTGTTCTGCGTGCTGGCGATCAAGGGCAACGGCATCGCGCTGCTCAATACCTTCCTCGTGCTGATGCTTTACTTCCTCGTGCCGTGGACGGCGGTCAATCTGGTCGACTACTTCTTCGTACGCAAAGGCCGTTACGCGATTCCGCATTTCTTCACGCCCAAGGGCATGTACGGCGCCTGGCAGGTGCGTGGGATTGCTGCGTATATGATCGGGTTCGCTGCGATGGTGCCGTTTTTCTACGTGTACGACGCCGAAGCTCAGAAAGAGGTGTTCGTGGGCTACTTCGCGCGGCTGCTGGGCGGTGTGGATATCGCGTGGCTGGTTGGGCTGATTGTGTCCGGTGGCGTGTACTGGTTGCTGAGCCGCTCGCTCGATCTGCAGGCCGAGGAAAAAATCATTCGGAGTATGAAGGAAAGCGATTTCGCGGCGATCGCGCAGCGCGTGCAGGACGAGCGGTGAGAGAGGCGGGTGTGGGCGCTGCTGCGCCGCTGGCGAATGCTCGGGCCAACGCCAACGCCAACGCCAACGCCAACGCCAACGCCAACGCCAACGCCAACGCCAACGCCCGCGGCCCATCGCCGGCCCGCATTGAAGCGATGCTGCAACCTCAGCTCATATTGCGGTCCGCTTCAACAACCCCCAGCGTGTCGCGGCTCAGCAGCACGTCGTCAATCAGACCATAGGTCTTCGCATCGGCCGCCGACATGAAGTTGTCCCGGTCGGTGTCCTTCACGATCTGCTCGACGCTGCGCCCGGTATGCTGCGCCATCAGCGCATTCAGGCGCTCGCGCTGATACAGCACCTCCCGCGCCTGGATCTCGACATCGGCGGCGGTGCCCTGGCTGCCGCCCGAGGGCTGATGAATCATGATTCGCGCGTTCGGCAGGGCGTAGCGCTTGCCCTGCTGGCCGGCGGTCAGCAGAAACGTCCCCATGCTGGCGGCAAAGCCCGTGCAGAGCGTCGACACTTCCGGCTTGATGAACTGCATCGTGTCGTAGATCGCGAGGCCGTCGTAGACCGAGCCGCCCGGCGAGTTAATATAAAAAGAAATATCCTTGTCGGGATTCTCGGACTCGAGAAACAGCAACTGCGCGACGATCAGGCTCGCGGACTGCTCGTTCACCGGGCCGACCAGAAACACAATGCGCTCGCGCAGCAGCCGCGAAAAGATGTCGTAGGCGCGCTCGCCGCGACCGGATTGTTCGATGACGGTGGGCACGAGGCCGAGGCCCGTGAAGGAAGGGGGACTGGAATGCATGCGCGCCTCGTTTGCGGTTGGATGAGCGGACAACAACCCGGCGCCGCTGTGGGCGCGAGTGTCTGTCCACATGACGAAGGCGCGCGCCGAGGTGTGACAGGAAAATATTTGCACCGGCCTGTCACACCAGGTGGCGTTCAAACGTCTACTTAGAGAGGATGCGGGCTGCCGCGCCAGTCATGATTTCGGCCCGCGTGGCTTTCTTCACGTTTCTGGGAGCATCACGAATGACGGAACAGGGAATCGACAAGGCCTCCGCCTTCGAGGCCGCCCGAGCGAGGCTCGTTGCGCTGGCCTACCGCATGCTGGGCAGCCGCGCGGAAGCCGAAGACGTGGTGCAGGACGTCTGGCTCAAATGGCATCTCGCCGATACCCGCGAGGTGCGCACGCCGCTGGCATGGCTGACTACCATCACGGCGCGCCTCGCTATCGACCGCTTGCGTCACCTGCAACGGGAGCGCAACGCGCGCGCCACCGGCTGGTTGCCGGAGCCGTGGCTTGACGAGCTGGCGCCGTCGGCGGAGGAGTTGGCGCTGCGTTCGGCGGAGATGTCGTATGGACTGATGCTGTTGCTCGAGCGGCTCAAGCCCGATGAACGGGCTGCCTTTGTATTGCACGAGGCTTTCGATTGCGACTATGCGGAGATTGCCAGGATACTGCAGCGCACGCCTGCGGCTTGCAGGCAGATCGTGCATCGCGCGAAGACGCGTTTGCAGCGTGAGGGCGCGCCTTTGCAGCGGCCCGATCCGGCGGAGCATGCGCGACTCGTCGAGCGTCTGCGGGCGGCGCTGGAAACCCAGGATCGGGCTGGGCTGGTGCGTCTCTTTAGCGACGCGCCGGAGATCGTCAGCGACGCGCCTGTGCACGCGATGTGCGCCACGCATGCCGAACTGTTGTCGATCGACGGCATGTTGGGAATCGCATTGCTGAACCAAGGCGAAATCGCCGCGCTGCTCGATGTATCGACGAGCGGCGGCCGGATCGTAGCACTGCGCATCGTCACTCATGCCGCGCATCTGCAGTCAGTGCAACGCCGCTACGGCTTGCCCGCCGTCGTGCGCCTGCTCAACACCATCCGCATGCGCAAGCCGCTCAGCACCTCAGTTACGGTGTGCGGCGACTTCCCAGTTGATGTCGACGCATAGCACCTGCATGCCGTGCGGTGTCTGCGCGGCAATCGACGCCGTCACGCAAAGGTGTGCTTCGTTGATCGACAGATAGGGCGGCGTCAGATGCACCTGCCCTGGCGTGCGCATCGCGCCGATGAAATACGGCCGACGCTCCCAGCTCGCGCCTTCCGAATGCAGCAGCGGGCGAAACCGCTTGGCGCGTTGCGACGCGCGTCCGGGCGGCAGCACGTTGTCGCCGATCTGCCGGCCGGAGCCGTCCAGCACGAAGCAGCGAGCCGTCTCGCCGAGCGACAGCAACGGCGCGGTGGCATGAGCGACCGACTCGCCGGCCACAGTTGCGCACTGGCCGTCTCAAGTGCCTTCGCATACGGCGCGAGCCGCGTAGCCTGGGTCCGTTCGCGCGCCGCCACACGCTCGCGCAGCGCGGCCGACAACGCATCCATCAGACCCGCAGCCGCCTGCGGCTTCACCGGTTCCACGCTCGGTCCCGCGAAAAACGCCCCCTGCACGAAATCCACATTGCATTCGAGCGCGATCAGCGCGTCGCGCTCGGTCGAGAGGCCGCCCATCAGCACCAGTTGCCCGGACTCGTGCAGCAGCGAGACGAGCCCCGGCAGCACGCGTTCGATATGCGAATGCTCGCTCGCCTGCGCCAGAATGCAGCGGTCGAGCGTGACGATGTCGGGCCGCAGATTCCAGACCCGATCGATGTTCGAATGCTTGGCGCCGAACCCGTCCAGCGCGATCAGAAAGCCCGATTTACGCAGCGCGTCGACGATCTCCGCAAAGCGCGTCGTCTCGCCGCCGGCCTGCTCCGACACCTCGAGCACCACGCGTTGCGGCGGCAGACCGAGCGCCTTCAGCCCGGCGAGCAAGGCGTCGCCATAACTGGTGTCCATCAGTGCCGCAGGATGCAGACTCAGGAAGAGCCATTCGTCGTGGCTGTCGAACGCGTTGAAATTGCCCAGATGCAGCGATTCGGCGAGCCGCCCGAGTTCCAGCAGATCGCCGCGCCGTGCGGCCTGGGTGAAGACTTCGTGCGACGGCACCTGCAGCGCATGTTCGTCATGGGCGCGCAGCGAGGCGTGATAACCGATCGCGCGCCGGTGCGACACGGAAAACACCGGCTGAAACACGCTGAACACCGTGTAGCCGCCGTACAGGACGGTGCGCCGGGAGCCTTCGTCGCCCGCCATGGGGCGCGGCGGCTGGAAGCCGGGAGGATCGAGTTCGATCATGCTCATGATGTGTCAGTCGTGTGAAGGGTGGCGGCGTAGCTGGCACGCATAAGAGGCAAGTTTACAGGATAGGCGAGCAAGAACCGTGCAAACGCCGGAATTAGGCTTCGCGCGTTGTCAACCACTCATTGTGCGCCGGTATGCGCGCTGCGGCTATGCGGCGCACAGCCGTGGTGCGCCGCGCGCCCTGTTGCGGGTCGGGCGAACTGCCGCGCAGGAGCGCCGGAAGATCTGCTGCGACGACTCGCGCCGCGCTTGACGCCTCAGTTCCGTTCGGACGGATCGGTCTTTTTCGCGGTGCTGCGGATGTCCGCCGATAGCTGCGCGAAGATCCACGACGAGCAGGACGTGATGATGCCGACGCACAGGAACGTCGCGTGGAAGGCCGGCAACGAATTGGCTTCCGTCACCTTGTGGATCAGCCCGGTGAAGGTCGTCAGCAAGGCGCCCGCGACGGTGACGCCGAGGCTCATCGAGAGCATCTGTACCAGCGAAAACAGGCTATTGCCGCTGCTCGCGCCGCCGGTGCCGAGATCCTTCAGCGTGAGCGTGTTCATGGCGGTGAACTGCATCGAGTTCACACCGCCGAAGAACGCCAGTTGCACAAGCCGCAGCCACAGCGGCTGACTGGCGCTCGTCAGCGAGAAGCTCGCCATGGCGAGGCCGACCAGCACGGTGTTGGTCACCAGCACGCTGCGATAGCCGTATTTCGTGATCAGCCGCGTCGCAAGACGTTTGGAGCTCATGCCGGCCGCGGCCACCGGCAGCATCATCAGGCCGGCTTCGAAGGCGCTGTAGCCGAGGCTCACCTGCAGCAGCAAGGGAATCAGATACGGCATCGCGCCGCTGCCGATCCGCGCGAACAGGTTGCCTAGCAGGCCGACGCTGAACGTATTGATCTTGAACAGATCGAGCGGGAACAGCGGATGCGGCTCGCGCACCGCATGCAGTCCGTAGGCGACGAAGCACGCGAGGCTCAGGATCAGCAGCACGAGTACGGTGGCTTGCTGGATGCCGAGTTCGGTGCGGCCGTCGAGCGCGAACGAGATCGCCACCATGCCCACCACCAGCAGCACATAACCCTTGATGTCGAACCTGGCGGTATCGGGGTTGCGGCTGTCCTGCATGAAGATGAAGGTCGCAATGCAGCCGACGATGCCCACCGGCACATTGATCAAAAAGATCCAGTGCCACGAGGCGATCTTGACGAGCCAGCCGCCGAGCGTCGGGCCAATCAGCGGTCCGATCAGGCCAGGAATGGCGACGAACGCGAGAGCCGGCAGGTAGCGTTCGGCGGGGAAGGTCCGCAGCACGGCGAGGCGCCCCACCGGCAGCAGCATCGCACCGCCCACGCCCTGCATGATGCGGTAAAGCACCAGTTGTGTCAGCGTGTGCGAGTTGGCGCACAGCAGCGAGCCGATGGTGAACACCAGGATCGCGCTGAAGAACACCTTGCGCGTGCCGAGTTTGTCCGCGAGCCAGCCGGACACCGGGATCATCACCGCCATCGTCAGCGAGTAGGCGATCACCACCGATTGCATGCGTAGCGGCAGTTCGCCGAGACTCGTCGCCATCGCCGGCAGCGCTGTATTGACGATGGTGGAGTCGAGCGTCTGCATGAAGAAACCGGTGGCCACGATCCACAGCATCACGGTGAGTGAGCGTGCGGTGGGCTGAGCGGCGGGGGAGGCGGGTGTGACGGCGGCGTTCGGCGGATTGGACATGGAGGGCGGCTGCTCACGCGTACCGGACGGGCTGAGGAGTGCCCATTTTAGGGAAATCCGCGTGCCCGTGCAGTGTGGTTTACGGGGTGAGCTTTGCCGCCGCCTCGAAGAAGGCCTGCGCTCGCGGATCGCCGGCATACGCGGCGTTGATGCGGATCCACGGGCTTACCTCGGCGTTTGGCCGGAAATAGCTGCCCGGCGCGACGGTGACGCCGAGCGGCGCGCCGCATTCGACCAGCCGTGTGGAGTCCTCGACATGCGGCACGCGCGCCCACACGAACTTGCCGCCGAGCGGCGTTTCGAACACCTCCCAGCCGCTTGCTTCGAGTGCCTGGACGGTCGCGCCGAGCGCATCGCGCATGCGCCGGCGGAGCCGTTCGAGGTACTTGCGGTAGGTGCCGCGCTCGAGCATCGCCACGGCGACGGCTTCTGCAAAGCGCGAACCGCCGATGCTCGTCAGCATCTTGATGTCGGCGAGATCCTTGATGGTCGCGTGGTCGGCGACCACCACGCCGATTCGCAGCGACGACGACAGCGTCTTCGACAAGCCGCCCACATAGATCACGTGCTCGAGCTGATCGAGCGTCGCGAGGCGATCGGTGAGCTCGGTCTGGAAGTCCGCATAGATGTCGTCTTCGATGATCTTGAAGTTGTATTCGCGGGCGAGTTGCAGCAGCCGGAACGCGACGGGCGGCGAGACGATCGTGCCGGTCGGGTTGTGAAACAGCGTGTTGATGAAGAACGCCTTTGGCCGGTGCAGGCGCAACTGCGCTTGCAGCACCTCGAGATCCGGGCCGTTGCGGGTGCGGGGAATGCCCACCAGCTTTACGCCGTGCAGCTTTAGCAGACCGAACAGGTTGTAGTAGCCGGGATCTTCGACAAACATCGTGTCGCCGGCTTTCAGCATGTAGCGCATCAGCAGGTCGAGCCCCTGGCTCGCGCCATTGGTGATGAGGATCTGCGAGGCGTCGGCCGCGATGCCGAGTTGCCCGAGGCGGCTTTGCAGATGCTCGCGCAGCGTCGGGTTGCCGAACGGCGTCGTGTAGTCGACGAGGCTCGCGGGGTCCACCCGCGAGACGTGGCGGATCGCATGGCCGAGGCCGTCCATGTCGCGCCATGCTTCGGGGATAAAGCCGCTGCCGAGCTTGAGCGTCTCGCCGGGGTGGTTGAACTGCTGCAGGATGTGGACCGCTTCTTCTTCGGCCCGGCGCGGGTCCGAAATGCCTTGCGCGCCGCTCAGGCTGCGGTGCCGCTCCGCGACGAAAAACCCCGAGCCGTGGCGCGAATCGAGGTAGCCGAGCGAAACCAGCCGGTCGTATGCCTCGATCACCGGGAAGCGGCTCACGCCGTAGTCGGCGGAGAACTGACGGATCGACGGCAGCCTCGCGCCCGGGTGGGCGGCGCGCGAGCGGATCCACGCGGTGACGCCGGTGACGATCTGCTCGGTCAACGGGACGCCGCTTTCGCGGTTGAGTTCGATTTCGAGTTTCATGAGGTCGCGCGCCTAAACGCCTGTGAACCGTGCCTTTGGATCCTGCGGATGGATCCGGCTGCGGTCAACTGTCAGGTTTTTCAACTGCACAGTTTCGCGGAAACTGTTCGTAACTGTGCATGGGACTTCCATGATCGCACGGCAATAATCAAGTCAACCAGAAAAGCCGTTCAAGGAGCAATGCGATGCGTGAAATCCGTACTTTCGAACTCGATCATGGCGAGCCGGCAGCCGCCTGGCGTGTCACGCAGGCGCTCACGCTGCAGGTGATGGCGGGCGAGGTCTGGCTGACGGTGCAGGGCGATCTGCGCGACTATTGGCTGTCCGCGGGCGAGACCTTCGACCTGAAGCGCGGCGAGCAGGCGTGGGTCAGCGCGGGCCCGGGCAGTGCAAGGCTTGCCCTTGCGTTTGCGAGCGGCTCGGAGGGCGTGCAGATTCGCCCCGCTGCGACGCGGGCGTGGCAGTCCGTCCGGAGTCTGATGCCGCGCTGGCTGCAGACGATCTGAAGGGCGGGAGCGTCGGACGAGCAACCAGGCTGCGGCGTATCTCCGTCAGCCGGCCTGCTCATCGTTCTGCTCATCGGCCTGCTTCGTACTCCCCAATGTATCGCGCGCGCGGCCGGATCAAGCGGCCGTCCGCGCTTTGTTCCATGGCGTGCGCGATCCAGCCCACTACCCGGCCGACCGCGAACAGCGTGAACGCGGCGCCGGCGGGCAAGCCCAGCACGCGTTCGATCGCCGCCAGCGCGTAGTCCAGATTCGGCTCCGTACCGGTCGTCTCGCGCACTCCGCGGGCCAGTGCATGGACCTCCGCAATTGCCGAGCGCGCCGGCGCGCATTCCGTCAGCACATCCAGCAACACGCGCGCACGCGGATCGCCGTCCGGATACAGCGGATGCCCGAAGCCGGACAGCACCGCGCCGTAGATGCCATGCTCGCCGGGGTTGAGACGGGTGGCCAGAAAGCGATCGAGATCGGGCGCGCGGGCGGCTTCGTCGAGCACGGCGGCGGCGCGTATCGACTCGCCGCCATGACGCGGGCCCGATAACGCCGCAAGACCGCCCGCCACTGCGCCGAACAGATGGGTCCCCGTCGACGTGATGCAGCGGACCGTGAAGGTCGAGGCGTTCAGTTCATGATCCGCGCAGGCGACCAACGCCGCGCGCAACACGCCGATTTGCTGCCGGTTGCGGATACCCCAGGCGGCGGCGAGTTGCCGGTGCATCGGCTCGTTCGACGGCGCCGCCGAGATCAGCGCCGCCGCCAGCAGACGCATCACCGCGCACGCCGTGTCGAGTTGCGCATCGCGGCCTTGCGCCCAGACACGCGGCATTTGCGCCGCGGCGGCCGGTAGCAGCACCAGCGCGCGGTCGAGCGGCGTGCTGTCGCTCCACAGCTTGAGCCATGCGGACCACTGTGCCGCGCCAAGCAGCGCCGGCGCTGCTTCGCCCAGGCGGCGCGGGCTGCATTCCCATAGCAGCGCCGCCACTTCCTCGAGCGAGGCCGTGCGCGCCAGTTCCACCGCGTCGCGGCCGCGATAGAACAGGTGGCCGTCGGCGATCAGCGTGATGGACGATTCGAGCACCGGTACGCCCCAGTCGAGCACCTTCTGCGCCACCTTGCCGGCGCGCTTGCCGTCTGCCTTGCGGCGCGCGAGCCGCCGCACTTCGGCCGCGTCATAGAGCCGGTGCTTGCCGTGCGCATCCGGCGCCGAATGCAGCATGCCGCGGCTCACATAGGCATAGAGCGTCGGGACGCTGATGCCGAGCAGGGCGGCGGCTTCGGTTGCGGTGAGCTGGGTGGACATGGATATAAGCGGGCGAGAAAACCGGAGAAATCAATATATATTGATTATCTTAATCAAGATTGATCGAAGCGGGGTGAAATTCTAGACTGGCTTGGCAGGCCTCTCTCCACCTTCACTACGATTCGCCATGACACCTCATCTCGCACTCGATCATCTCTGGACCGCGGCCGGTTGCGACACCGCCGCGCTCGACACCGTTTCGCTGACGGGCGAAGACCCCGGCCTGCCTTCGATCTACCGCGTCGGCACGCTCGCCAGCGCGACGATCGCCGCGACGGGTCTCGCCGCCGCCGAATGCTTCCGCCTGCGTACCGGTTGCCGGCAACGCGTCGAGGTCGATATGCGGCGCGCACTGGCGGCGTTTCGCAGCGAGCGCTATCTGCGCGTGAACGGCGGTCCGCCGCCGGCGCTGCGCGATCCCGTGATGGGCTTCTACGCGACACGCGATGGCCGCTGGATTCAGTTGCACACCAATTTCCCGCATCATCTGGCGGGCATCCTGAAGGTGCTGGGTTGCAGCAACGATCGCACGGCGGTCGCCGAGGCGATTCGCGGCTGGGACGGCGCGGCGCTCGATCAGACGCTCGCCGACGCCGGCCTGTGCGCCGCGTTGATCCGCTCGCCGCGCGAATGGGCCGCGCACGAGCAGGCCCAGGCCATCGCCAATCTGCCGCTCTTCGAAATCATGCGGATCGGCGATGCGCCGCCTGAGTCCGCCGGGCGTGGCGGCGTCGATCGGCCGTTGGCCGGCGCAAGGGTGCTCGACCTGTCGCGCATCATCGCGGGGCCGGTGGCGGGACGTGCGCTCGCGCAGCATGGCGCGCAGGTGCTGATGATCAATGGTCCGCACCTGCCGAACATCGAGCCGCTCGTGATCGACAACGGCCGCGGCAAGCGCTCGGCGACGCTCGATCTGCGCGACGCCGCGGGCCGCGAGCAGTTGCGTGGCCTGGCAGCCGATGCCGATGTGTTCCTGCAGGCCTACCGGCCGGGCACGCTCGCCGCGCGCGGCTTCGCGCCGGAGGCGCTGGCGCAGGTGCGTCCCGGGATCGTGTGCGTGTCGATTTCCGCGTATGGGCACACCGGACCGTGGGCACAGCGCCGGGGCTTCGACAGCCTCGTGCAGTCCGCGAGCGGCATTGCGTGGACCGAGAGCCGCGCGGCGCATAGCGACGAGCCGAAGCATCTGCCGTGTCAGGCGCTCGACCACGCCACCGGCTACCTCGCGGCGTTCGGCGCGGTGGTCGCGCTGGCGCGCCGCGCCACGGAGGGCGGTAGCTGGCATGTGCGCGTGTCGCTGGCGCAGACGGGGCGCTGGCTGCAATCGATGGGACAGATCGAGGACGGTTGGCGCTCGCCCGAGGTCACGTCGGAGGATGTGCAGGACTGCACGGAAACCGTCGATTCGCCGTTCGGCACGATTCGCGGGACCTTGCCGGCGGAGCATCTGACGGAGACGCCGGCGTTCTACGGCAGGCCGCCCGTGCCGATCGGCACTGACGCGGCCATCTGGGCGGAACAGGAATAGGCGCGGACGGCAGGCTGGCGTGCAGCACGCGTCGGGCAGCGACAGCGCGTCGAGTCGCCGTGCCCCGACTGCGCTGGCGCGAACCTGCGCGGCTCGCCCTGCGAACTACTTGCGCAGCTCCGCGACGAAATCGTAGTAATCGTTGCGGCAATACGTGTCGGTCAATTCGATCGCGCGCTGGTCCGCGGTGTAGCCGACCCGCGTGATCAGCAGCAGCGCTTCGTTCGGCGCAATGCTCATCTGCTGCGCGATCTCGTCGCTCGCGTTGACCGCGCGGAAATGCTGCAGCGCGCGCACGATGCCGAGGCCACGTTGCTCGAGGTAGCTGTACAGCGAATCGCCGATCGCCTGCGGATCGGGAATCACCGCGGCCGGGAAGGTCGAGTTTTCCACCGCCATCACGATGCCGTCGGCAAGCCGCAGACGCCGCAGGCGCGTCACCGCGGCCGCCGGCGAGAGGCCGAGTTGAATCACTTCATCGCGATTGGCCGGCACGATCTCGCGCGAGATCCATTCGGAGCTCGGACTGAAACCGCGCCGCCGCAGCATTTCGCTGAAGCTCGACAGACGCGAGAGCGGGTCTTCATAGCGCGGCGTGATAAAGCTGCCCGCCCCCTGGGTACGGCGGATCAAACCCTGTTCGACGAGCAGGGCAATCGCCTTGCGCGCGGTGATCCGCGAGACGCCGAGCGCGTCCGACAACACACGTTCGGAGGGTAGCGCCTCGCCTGCGTTCCAGCGGTTTTCATGAATCGCGTTGCCGAGCTTGCGAGCGAGTTGCAGATAAAGCGGCGTATCGTTTTCCGGGTCCGGGCGCAGGTCGCGCCAGCGGTCTTCCGAGGCAGAGTTCATGGGGCAGACGCAAGAAGGGCAAGCGGCAATTCTATGACATCGGCGCGCTGCGTTATAGCGGGCTTTTGCCTGGGGGCCGATTTGACAATTCGCGAGCGGCTAAACTGGGCAGATAACTGGCTATCGGGCATCCGCAGCAGGCCCTCCGCCACCGGCCCTCCGTAATGAACCCTTCGCACCCCAAGGAGACAACATGTCGACCGCCATCGCCACTGTGAGCTTGCCCGACGGCGAGCGCATTCCGAAGCTCGGGCAGGGCACCTGGGAGATGGGCGAGCAGCCCGCGCGCCGCGCTAGCGAGATCGCGGCGTTACGCGCCGGCGTCGAACTGGGCATGACGCTCATCGATACCGCCGAGATGTACGGCGACGGCGCGACCGAAAGCCTGCTCGGCGAGGCGCTCGCCGGACTGCGCGAGCGCGTTTTCCTCGTCAGCAAGGTCTATCCGCACAATGCCAGCCGGCGTGGCGTGCAGGCGGCCTGCGAGCAGAGCCTGAAGCGCCTGAAGACCGACCGGCTCGACCTGTATCTGCTGCACTGGCGCGGTTCGGTGCCGCTCGAAGAGACGGTCGAAGGCTTCGAGGCCTTGCGCCGGGCGGGCAAAATCCGTCACTGGGGCGTCAGCAACTTCGACACCGACGATATGGAGGAGTTGATCGCCGCGCCGGGCGGCGACGCGTGTGCGACCAATCAGATTCTCTATAACGTCGCGCGGCGCGGTGCGGAATTCGATCTGTTGCCATGGCTCGCCGCACGGGACATGCCAACCATGGCGTATAGCCCGGTGGATCACGCACGCTTGCCGAAGCGCTCGCCGCTCGACGACATCGCCGATGCGCGCGGCGTCTCCGTGTTTCAGGTGGCGCTGGCGTGGGCGCTGCAGCAGCCAGGCGTGTTCGCGATTCCGAAGGCAGGGCGCGTCGAGCACGTGCGCGACAATCATCGCGCGCTCGAACTGCAACTGGATGCCGGCGAACGTGCGGCTATCGATGCGTACTTCAGGCCGCCGCGCAGCAAGCGCCCGCTCGAAATGCTGTGAGGCTCGAGGCCGGCCGCGCTCAGTTGCAGGCGTGATGCAGATGGACCGAGCCGAGTACGGCGACTTCGGCGGGCGTGCGTTTGAGGGACTCTTCGTTGACCTGAGCAGCGTCGCCGACGAAGTCGTCGACGATCGATGCAACCGGCACGTTGCGCAGACACAAGGACACGCGTTGGGTTTCGTTGGCCGGCAGCGAGGCGCGCTGACCGAGGAACAGCACGCCGTATTGATAGCCGTGGATGACGCCGCGTATCGCGCCGACGCATTGGCCCTCGGCGACGTTATCGGCCTTCTGCTTGCAGACCTGCATCAGCGACCAGGCGGAAAAGGATGGATCGACGGGAGGGGCGGCCTGTTGTTGCGCGGCCTGCTGTGCTGCCTGTTGTGCCGCCTGCTGTGCCTGCTGATCCGCCGTTTGCGCGTGTGCCAGCGTGGCGAAGCCGAGTGCTGCTGCCATCAGCAGGCCGGTGGCTGTTCGCGCTGCGGTGCGGGGGACATGTGCTTGCATGTTGAGGTGCCCTCATATCGAACGTTGAATCTGGTATGAGGGCGTTGTCGCTGTTTGGTTCCAGCCGGTTTGACGCGCATGGGGTTTGCGTCGATCCGGATGTATGTGATGGCTCGTCATCGGCCCCGGCCTGGGCGGTGACGCTCGACCGGGGGATCGAGACGTCACCGCCTGCACTTGCCGGGAGGGGCTGCCGCGACGGAGCACGGCGTGCGGTAGGGAACGGCTCGGGGGCGCCGTTCCCGTGGATCTAGTGTCCGTTACCGCCGTTGCCGTTGCCACCGCCGTTGCCGCTTCCACCCTTGCCTCCGTGACCGCCGCTGCCGAAGCCTCCGCCAAAGCCGCCAGGACCGCCACCGAAGCCACCCGCAGGACCGCTGCCGCAACCGCAGCCGCTGCCCATGCCACCGCCAAACCCGCCGCCGGGTCCGCCGCCATGACCACCACTGCCGGGGCCACCACCGCTGGGACCACCACCGCTGGGACCGCCGCCGCTGGGACCACCGCCGCTAGGACCGCCACCGCTGGGACCACCACCGCTGGGACCACCGCCACTAGGACCGCCACCGCTGGGGCCGCCACCACTAGGACCGCCACCACTAGGACCACTACCACCGCCCTTCGCGCCGCCACTCGGGCCGCTGCCGGCGCTAGCGCCAGCGCCACCCGACCCTGCACCGGCATTGGCGCCTGCGCCACCAGCACCTGCGCCCGCACTCGCCGCGCCGGCACCCGCACCGCCAGGTCGATGCGACGTGCAGTTCCCGGACTCGGTGTTACGGCACTCCTGAACCGAGAAGATCGTCGCGACATCGTCAGCCATGGTGGTTGCATAGGCTGCCTCGCCGGTCGCGGACGGGTCGTCCTGCGCGAGTTGGGTCGTCGCGGCCGCACCGCTGGCGGGCAACGGAGCAGCCGCTGCAACCGCCGGCTTCATGCCGCTTACCGACGAATCCGCGTAGGCCGCATGACAGGCCAGCAACCCCGCGCCCGCAGCCAGTACAGTCACTCCTCTGGCTATCCCGTAGTAGTACTGATTTAATCTTATGGTCTTCATTACTTCTCTCCCGAGGAGGCGCCAGCTCCTCGTCCGCTGCCGTCTCTCACGCCGTTTCGTCCGCGAATGGCCTGTTGCGTTGCGGGCCTCATCGCTCCCCGAGTTCGCTTTGCGCGCCACGTGCCACTGCATAACGCACGCGATGTGCGCGGAACGCTGTCACCGTTCTGCCGATCGTTGGTGGCTCCGGCTCGTGTGAGTGATGCCCCCTCCCCCGCGCGGTCAGGCAAACGCCGGTTGCCCGTTCGTTTGCCGCGCGCGATGTCGACGGTGCGCGGCGTACCGCGGCGCCGGTCCATCTGGATGGAGTTCAGCAAGGCGGTTCGCGCACGCGGCTGGATCGTTCAACGCGGGCCGGATACCGCTTCTTCTATAGCGATATCCATGCCATTGCCCGCGGAAGCCCGTCCGATGTGGCCTCTCTGCGATGGGCGCGGCGCGGGGCAGGGTGAATCGACGGAAAACGTTTCGGACGTGAAACGTCGTGCTATGCGTCGCGCGCTGCGCCTTGCAGTGCGCGCAGGTCGTGGAGGGGGATGTGGCAGCGGATCCTGTGCCCGTCGCCGGCATCGACGAAGGGCGGGTCCTGCTGTTCGCAGAGGGCGCCGAGCTTGCGCGGACAGCGCGTATGGAACACGCAGCCCGAGGGTGGCGCGGCCGGGCTCGGGACTTCGCCGGACAGGCGGATCCGCTCGCCGTGCGCGGCGGCGTCGAGCGCGGGGGCCGAAGACAACAGCGCTTCGGTATAGGGATGATGAGGTCCGTCGAACACCGCGGCGGCCGGTCCGATCTCGAGCAGGCGTCCGAGGTAGAGCACGGCTATGCGATCGGACAAATAGCGCACCACGTGCAGATCGTGCGAGATGAACACGTAGCTCACGCCGCGTTCGCGCTGCAGATCGGCGAGCAGGTTGAGGATCGAGGCTTGCACCGAGACGTCGAGTGCGGAAGTGGGCTCGTCGCAGACCACCACGCGCGGTTCGCCCGCAAACGCACGCGCAATCGCAACACGCTGCTTCAGCCCGCCAGACAATTGGCGTGTGCGTGCGCCCAGATAGCGATCGGGCAGGCGCACTGCCGCCGTGAGCGCGGCGAGCCGTTCGTCCTGCGCGGCGCCGCGCAACGCAGCGAGCCGCGACAGCGCGCGGCCGATCAGCCGCTTCACCGAGTGCGAGCGGTTGAGTGCCGAGTCCGGGTTCTGGAACACGATCTGCAGCGATTTGACCTGCTCGTCGTTGCGCCGGGTGACGCGTGCCGGCAGCGGCGTGCCGTCGAGTTCGAGGACGCTGCCGGCGTCGGGTGCGAGCAGACCGAGCATCAGCTTGGCGAGTGTGGTCTTGCCGCTGCCCGATTCGCCGACGAGGCCGAGTGTCTCGCCGGTGGCGAGATCGAGCGAGACGTCGTCGACGGCCTTCACCGCGACGCCCGAGACGTGGAAGGTCTTCGAGACCCGTTCGGCGCGCAGCACCAGCGCGCCCGATCTGGCGGCCTGCGCTTGCGCCTGCACGGCTTTATCGGCGTGCGTGCGCGGTGCCGGCACGTCGGCGTTCGCGCGGGGCAATTCCAGCGCGCGTTCGTGATAGTGGCAGCGCGACATCTGATCGCCGTGCGCAGCGGCCACCCGGTGCGGCGGCGGCGCCTCGCGGCGGCAGCGGTCGTCGGCAAGACGGCAGCGCTCCGCGTAGATGCAGCCTTGCGTGACCGAGCCGGGCGCCGGCAACTGACCTGCAATCGTATCGAGCCGCTCGAGCGTCTTGCTGCGGCCCGAAGTGGGCAGGCAGCGCAGCAGCCCAACGGTGTACGGATGACGCGGCCGTGCAAACACGTCTTGGGTGGCGCCTTCTTCGACGAGCTTGCCCGCATACAGCACGCCGACCCGCTCGCACATGCGCCCGATCACCGCGAGGTTGTGGCTGATGAACAGCACCGCGGTGCCGAGTTCTTTACGCAGTTGCGCGACGAGATCCAGCACTTCGGCTTGGACCGTGGCATCGAGCCCGGTGGTCGGTTCGTCGAGAATCAGCAGGGCAGGGTTAGAGGCCAACGCCATTGCGATCACCACGCGCTGCTGCATGCCGCCCGACAATTGATACGGATAACTATCCATCACCCGTTCGGGCGCCGCGATGCGCACGCGCTTTAGCATCTCCAGCGTGCGCGTGAGCGCTTCGCTGCGGGTGGCGCCGGCGGCTTCGAAGGCTTCGGCGACCTGACGCGCAATCGTCATCGACGGATTCAGCGCGCGCCCCGGGTCCTGGTAGACCATCGAGATCGCCGTCGCGCGCAAGTTGCGCAATGCGTCGGCGTCGAGCGCCTGCACATCCTGTCCGGCAATCAGGATCTTGCCCGCTTTCACCTTGCCGTTGCGTGGCAGATAGCGCAGCGTCGCCATCGCCATGGTCGACTTGCCGCAACCGGATTCGCCCACGAGTCCATAGGCTTCGCCACGTCGTACGCGCAACGAGATGTCGTGCAGGACCTCGCGGTCGCGTCCGCGAATCCGGTAGGTGACCGTCAGACCGACGACGGTCAGGGCGTCGGCGCGCTCGCTCTTCGAGACGTCGAAGGCGGGGAACGAGGCGGGCGGTGGGCCGTTCATCGGTCGAGTACGCCTTGTACGCTGTCGGCGATCAGGTTCACGCCGACTACCAGCGAGGCAATCGCCACTGCGTCGAAGACGACGGTCCACCACGCGCCGCCGGCCATCAGCGTGTACGACTCCGACAACGCGAGGCCCCAGTCGGCGGACGGCGGCTGAATGCCGAAGCCGAGAAACGACAGCGTCGCCACCGCGAAGATCGCGTAGCCGAGGCGCACGGTGGCTTCGACGATGATCGGCGGCAGCACGTTCGGCAGGATCTCCACGAACATGATGTACGGTGCACGTTCGCCGCGCAGTTGAGCCGCGGCGACGTAGTCGAGATGGCGTTCGGCGAATACGGCGGCGCGTACGGTGCGCGCGGTGATCGGCGTGAAGGTAATGCCGATCACGAGGATCACCGTGAAGTTCGATGCCCCGACGGCGGCCAGCGCGAGCAGCGCGACGATCACGAGCGGCAGCGCCAGCACGGCGTCGATGGCGCGCCCTACCACGTTGTCGACCCAGCCTTCGAAGTAGCCGACCACGAGGCCAAGCGCCGTGCCGGCCACGGTGCCGAGCAGCGTGGCGAGCGGCGCAATGGTGAGGATGTCGCGCGCGCCGACAATCACGCGCGAGAACACATCGCGGCCGAGCTGGTCGGTGCCGAACCAGTGCGTATGATCGGGTGGCGTCAGCGAGTTGAGCGGGTCGGAGGCATAGGCGTCGAGCGGCGCGATCCACTGCCCGGCAAGCGCGCACACGACCCACCACACCACGATCACCACGCCGACCACGAAGGTCGGCGAGCTCAGCAGCACGCGCAACTGATCGAAGCGGGGCTCGCGCGTCTGAGGGGGCGGCGTGGCCGGGACGATCGTGCTCATTCGCCGCTCCTCACGCGCAGACGCGGATTGAGCAACACCTGCAAGGCATCGGCGGCGAGATTCGCCACCGTATAGACGACGCCGATGGTCAGCACGCCGGCTTCGAGCATCGGAAAGTCTTTCGCCTTGGCGGCGTTGTAGATCAGCGAGCCGATGCCCTGGTAGTGGAACAGCGTCTCTACGACGACGAGGCCGCCGATCATGTAGCCGAGCTGCGTCGCGGCGACGGTGATGGTGGGCAGCAGCGCATTGCGCAACACGTGTCGCCAGATCACGACGTGTTGCGGCAGGCCCTTGAGAATGGCGGTACGGGTGTAATCGGCGTCGAGCGCTTCGACGGTGCCGGCGCGCGCCATGCGCGCGATGTAGCCGAAGAACACCAGCACGAGCGGCATGACCGGCAGGATCAGATGCTTCAGTTGTTCGAGCACGCCGGCGCCGGGTGGGTAGGTGGCTTCGATCGGCAGCCAGCGCAACCATACGCCGAAGATCAGGATCAACGCGATCGACGACACGAATTCCGGCACGACCGTCGCCGACAAACCGGCGATGCTGATGGTGCGGTCAAGCCAGCGTCCCGCATGCATCGCGGCCCAGACGCCGCCCGCAATCCCCAACGGCACGACGACGATGAACGCGAGCAGGCCGAGCTTCGCGGAATGCGCGAGCGCATCGGCGATGAACGGTCCCACCGGCTCGCGATAGGCGTACGACAACCCCATATCGCCGCGCAGGAAATGCGTGATCCACTCGACGTATTGCGTCAGCAACGGCCGGTCCGCGCCGAGCTGATGATTGAGCGCGGCGACCGCGCGCGCGTCGGCGAGCGGGCCGAGAATCGAGCGGCCGATGTCGCCGGGCAGCAACTGGCCGCCCGCAAACACGATCATCGACAGCAGCCACAGCGTGATCAACGACAGCGCAAGACGGGTCGCAAGAAAGCGCGCGACCCGTCCCGCGTTGCCGGTTGCAACGCGAGGCGGGGAGGGGGTGAGCGCGGTCGACATGATGGGCGGGTGGCGGAGCGCGCCGCGATCAGGCAGCGGGACGTGGTGTGCTGACCATTACGCGCTGAGCGTCACCTTGTCGAAGTACAACTGCGCGAGCGCCGTAAAGCGCATGCCGTTGACGCCCGCGCGCATCGCAATCAGTTGATCGTAGAAGAACGGAATGATCACCGGTGTCTCGTCGAGCAGCAGCGTCTGGATCTGCCCTGAGAGCTTGCGCTGCGAGCCGATGTCGACGGCCGCGACGAACTGCGCGACCAGTTGGTCATACTGAGGATTCTTGAAGTGCGCGGCGTTCCATGTGCCGGTGCTCGTCAGCGGCGCGTTCAGGAACACGTTCGGCACGCCACGATGGCCGTAGTCGGTGATGCCGAGCGGCGAGTCGAGCCAGTCCGATTTGCCGGGCGTGCCCGCGCCGTAATAGAGCGACTGGCTTTCCACCTTCAGATTGATGCGCACGCCGATCGCCTTCGCCGCGTTCTGCACGACCACGGCGAGATCGGGAATCTCCATGTACTTTTCGGTGGTGAGCGTGACGTCGAAGCCGTTGGCGACGCCCGCTTGCGCAAGCAGTTGCTTTGCCTTGGCAAGGTCGATCTTGCGTTGCGGTACGCCTGCGTCCGACGATGGAAACACCGGCGCAAACGGGCTGTCGTTGCCGAGTTGCGCCTTGCCGCGAAACAGGCCGCGCACGATCACATCGCGGTCCAGCGTCAGGGCCAATGCCTGGCGTACGCGCTTGTCCTTGAAGAGCGGATCGTCGTTGCGCATGTGGATCTGGCGATGCGCGCTCGACTTCACCGCTATCGTCTTGAACTCGGGGTTGTTCATGAGGCCCGCGCCGCCCTGTACGGTGAACGTGCCCATCACGTCTGCCTGGCGTCCTTGCAGCGCGAGAATCTGCGCCTGCTCGTCGGCGTAGAACGAGAACTGTACGCGTTGCGGTAACGCTTTGTTGCCCCAGTAGTCGGGATTGCGTACGAACGAGGCGCCCACCTTCGGCGTGTACTTCTCGAGCTTGAACGGACCCGTGCCGATAAAGCTCTTTTCGTAGTTGCCCGCGTAGCTGGCCGGCAACAGGATGGCGTTGTAATTGTCCGAGGAAACGTAGTAGGGGAAGTTGCCGTTCGGCGCGTCGAGATGGAAGGCGACCGTATGATCGTCGACGGCCTGGGTGCCGCCCTTGGACAGCACGCCCTTGAGTACCGAGAGCGCCGCAGAACCGCTGGCCGGATCGGCGAGGCGGTCGAAAGTCGCCACGACGTCTTTGGCGGTGAACGGCTGGCCGTCGCTGAACTTCACGTTCGGACGCAGCTTGAAGGTCCAGACGTCGCCCTTGTCGTTCGGCTTCCATGAGAGCGCGAGCGCCGGCTTCAGGACCAGTTGCTGGCCGTCGTCGTCGATCAGGAATTCGCCGGTCTGAACCAGCAGCGCGAGGCCGCCGGCGTCGGTGACGGTGAGCGGGTCGATCGCGCCGGTCGGCGTCAGATGGGCCACGCGGATGGTCGCGTTGGCTGCGCCCGCGGTGCCTTGGGCACGCGCTTGCGGCGAGGCGAACAGGCCGCCGCCGGCCAGCGAGAGCCCGATGACGCTGGCGTAACGCAGGAGTTCGCGGCGCGACAGACGGCCGGCAAGGAATTCGTCGATCGCGTGATTGCCGTATTGATCGGCGCTGTGTCGTGCCGTGTCGAGCGCGAGGAGTCGGTCCGCGGGAGTCTTCATCGATGGGGTGTCCAGTCCGTTCTGATAGGTGCCGGGCGGCGGACGCACGGCAGGGGCGACGGTATTGCGATGGCGAAAAGCGGTTTCAGTGTAAGCGATTGCCCACCGATTCGGAATGCTTGCGGCGGCCTCGCACCGGCCTCACGCGCTTAAAAGGGTCAACCTGTGTCGTGCTGACAACGTTCGGCGGACCGCCGCCGGCAGCCCTTTCAGCGCCGTATAACACTTGCCGATGCACCGGCAGAAGAACCGCTGCGACAGCGACATCCTTACCGGTCGGCTCAGGGCTCGTGCGGATGCTTGTGAATCGGATCGACCCAGAACACGGTTTCGGGCGCTTCGACGGCGTCGATGTTCAGATTCACCACGACGGCTTCGTTGTCGCTGCGCACCAGCACGCATTCGAGCGGGTCGTCGGTACTGGCGTTGATCTCCTGATGCGGCACGTAGGGCGGCACGAAAATGAAATCGCCGGGACCGGCCTCGGCGGTGAACTCGAGGTGCTCGCCCCAGCGCATGCGCGCCTGGCCACGCACCACGTAGATCACGCTTTCGAGCGCGCCGTGATGATGCGCGCCGGTCTTGGCATTCGGGTGAATCGTCACCGTGCCCGCCCAGATTTTTTGCGCGCCGACGCGCGCTGCGTTGATCGCGGCAGCGCGGTTCATGCCGGGGGTTTGCGCGGTGTTCGAATCGAGTTGATCGCCGCGGATGACCTTGACGCCGTGTTCGCGCCAGTCGACGGGCGCGCCGGCGGCGTCGGGTTCATGGGAGTGGGCGTGATCGTGATCGTGGTCGTGGTCGTGGTCGTGCGGATGGTCGTGGCTCATGGCGTGTCTCCGGTCGCTGGCGAAAAAAAGCCCGCTCGCAATGAACGGGCCTTTTCCAAGCCAGGTTTCAGCGCTTACTTCTGCTTCGCATTGATCACCGCTTCGGCGACGTTGTTCGGCGTCTCGGCGTAGTGCTTGAACTCCATCGTGTACGTAGCGCGGCCTTGCGTTGCGGAACGCAGCGAGGTCGAATAGCCGAACATCTCCGCGAGCGGCACTTCGGCGCGCACCAGCTTGCCGCCGCCTCCGGCGATGTCTTCCATGCCTTGCACGAGCCCGCGACGGCTCGACAGGTCGCCCATCACGTTGCCCATGAAGTCTTCGGGCGTTTCCACCTCGACAGCCATCATCGGTTCGAGCAGCACCGGCTTGGCCTTGCGCATGGCTTCCTTGAACGCGATCGAACCGGCCATACGGAACGCGTTTTCGTTCGAGTCGACGTCGTGGTACGAGCCGAAGGTCAGCGTCACCTTCACGTCGACCACCGGATAGCCCGCCAGCACGCCGGCCTTCAGCGTTTCCACAATACCCTTGTCGACCGCCGGGATGTATTCGCGCGGAATCACGCCGCCCTTGATGGCGTCGACAAATTCGTAGCCCTTACCTTGAGCCGACGGTTCCAGCGTGATCACTGCGTGCCCGTACTGACCGCGGCCGCCCGATTGCTTGACGAACTTGCCTTCGACATCCTCGACCTTGTTGCGCACCGTTTCGCGGTACGCAACCTGCGGCTTGCCAACCGTGGCTTCCACGCCAAACTCGCGCTTCATCCGGTCCACCAGAATTTCCAGGTGCAACTCGCCCATCCCGGAGATGATGGTCTGGCCGGATTCCTCGTCGGTCTGCACGCGGAACGACGGGTCTTCCTGGGCGAGACGGTTCAGCGCAATGCCCATCTTTTCCTGGTCGACCTTGGTCTTCGGCTCGACGGCCTGCGAAATCACCGGCTCAGGGAAGATCATCTTTTCAAGGATGATGACGTGGTTCGGATCGCACAGCGTGTCGCCCGTGGTCGCTTCTTTCAGACCGACTGCCGCGGCAATGTCACCCGCGTAGACTTCCTTGATTTCCTTGCGCTCGTTCGCATGCATCTGCAGGATCCGGCCGAGACGTTCCTTCTTTTCCTTGGCCGAGTTGTAGACGGTATCGCCCGAATTCACCACGCCCGAATAGACGCGGAAGAAAATCAGCTGGCCGACGAACGGGTCGGTCATGATCTTGAAGGCGAGGGCGGAGAACGGATCGTCGTCTTTCGGATGACGCTCGATTTCGTTATCGTGCTCGTCGTGACCGGTGATGGCGGGGATGTCGAGCGGCGACGGCAGATAGTCGATCACCGCGTCGAGCATCGCCTGCACGCCCTTGTTCTTGAACGCGCTGCCGCACAGCATGGGCACGATCTCATTGGCGATGGTACGCACACGGATGCCGTGCTTGATTTCCTCTTCGCTCAGCGTCTCGCCGCCCAGGTATTTGTCGAGCAGTTCCTCGCTCGCTTCAGCGGCGGCCTCGACCATCTTGTCGTGCCATTCCTTCGCCGTAGCCGCGAGCTCCGGCGGGATGTCCCGGTACTCGAACTTGATGCCCTGGTTCTCTTCGTCCCAGTAGATCGCCTTCATCTTGACGAGGTCGACCACGCCCTGGAAATGATCTTCCGCGCCGACCGGAATCTGGATCGGCACCGCGTTGCCCTTCAGGCGATCGCCGATCTGCCGCTGCACGCGGAAGAAGTCTGCGCCGACCCGGTCCATCTTGTTGACGAACGCAATGCGCGGCACCTTGTACTTGTTCGCCTGACGCCACACGGTTTCGGACTGCGGCTGCACGCCGCCGACCGAGTCGTACACCATGCACGCGCCGTCGAGCACGCGCATGGAGCGCTCGACTTCAATCGTGAAGTCGACGTGGCCCGGGGTGTCGATGATGTTGATCCGGTGTTCCGGATAGTTGCCGGCCATGCCTTTCCAGAA
>Ga0116227_10002574_pt1 | contig 41017 bp, 23 predicted proteins | sample S1TSphgellanicum_FD_89693 | JGI IMG/M metagenome (GOLD analysis project Ga0116227, IMG submission 89693) | Host-associated microbial communities from peat moss isolated from Minnesota, USA - S1T2_Fb - Sphagnum magellanicum MG | ecosystem: Host-associated > Plants > Peat moss > Unclassified...
CAAACTCGGACTCACAAGACTCACCATAGCCCGGACTTGGGGGAAGCCACCACCTTCCCCCTTATAGTATACTTTATGCCTCTCCATGAGGCCCACATCCAAATGGCATTTTGTCCCATGACTTCCAAATGGGAGTCTCGAAATTGCCAAAGTTGGGACTTCCACAACTTTGAGGGCCCATAACTTTGTGTGCAGACATCTGATTGAAATGAAGTTTAAAGCAAAGTTGTAACCCTCGTCAAGAGCTTTCCAACAGTATGTTGCATGCCACCTGCACGCAAGGAAATCGGGTTGATTCCTAACTTTTAGTGGTCAGGAGTCAAACTACCAATTTGACTCCCGGCCTTTCTTTTGGCCATAACTTGTGTTTTAGATATCCAAATGTGTGATACGAGCCCATTTTAGACATTTATGTTTCAATAACTTTCCAATGATATAAAGAACTTTTCAAACCAATGGGTTTTGACCCCTGCAATCGCTCCTTGAAGATTAGGAGTCCTTCGGGACTCCAACTCCCCAAGTGGGAGTTGCCTTGGGAGTGTGAGGGTCCATTCTCTCACACTCTCCTGCACTCCCCGGAGTAGAAGATGTGCCTCTCGGGTCTCTTTTTCATCTCGCCCTCTTGCAAACCCCTGCCTTGGTCGCGAACTCAAGGCTAGGGTTGCGACAACATTACATCAACACATTATTCAATCAAAAATTAAATGTTTGATTCAACCTGTATTATTATAGCTTGTTGCTTTTGACTCCCCTTATTTGCATGGTTACAGTCTCTTTTTCGATGTAACCTTCTTGGAATATTCAATGTGTGGGTGGTCTCTCCTGAAACAACTTGTTCCAGAATTCGTGTCTAAGAATTCCTCTCATTTGGCGAGGGAAATGTTAACAGTAGTTTAGGGAACAACACATTGCCACCCCTATTCCACAACAAGATTTGTTGCTCAGCACCTTCTTTATCTTCGAAACAAAATTTATAGACATGATCTCCTTCTATTTTCTCTTACTTACGCTATATTTCTTTTTCTTCACACCAATCATTCTTTCAACATCCACTTCAGGTACATAGCTTTCATCATATGAAAGCAAGAGCTCCTTCAGCGAAAATCCTTCCATAGTCGTTTAAGTTAACAACCATTTCCAAATAGTCATTATAGTTGAGATGTCTGTAGGACAATAGAAAATGGTCAAACCAACATGATGATGTCCAAGAATGTCGTCCAGAATTGCTTCCCTTGGATTATATATCGTCACACAACCTTTTGTGAAGAAAACACCTTTAGGATCTAGAAGATTAGATTCCTTTCCGTGCCAACTATTACACCCTATTGGCAAAGCTTCTTTTTAGCACATGTCTTTTAAATTAAGCAAACTTGTCACATCATCTTCATTAGCACTAAAAGACTTGTTGCTTTTGCTATACTCATCCCCTGAAAACAAAAGGAGCCCTTGGGTAGAAACCTGATCATTTTAGTGTTCTCCAAATGTGCCAACATTTCAAACTACACTCGGATAAACCACCTTCTTCATAATAAGATTATTGATAGTTTCATCTCCAATATGCTCCAAATTAACAATCACTTGGCTTACTAGCCAAAAACTACTTTTTCTTATAGCTGATCTGAAATTCCACAACATTAGAATTGGGCTAAAAAGTGCCCGTTCTTAGTACAAAAGGAATGCAATCTCCGATGAGATAATGATGCACTCCTCTGATCCCTAAACCCCATAGATAAATTTAAAAAAAGTAAACTAGTTTAAACAAGCATTGTAGCCAATGTGAAGTTTTCCATGATCATCCCATGACTCCCACAAATCAACTCGATCTCCGAAATTCAATGTTTCCATGGTTTCAATCAATCCTAAAATAGAATATTTTTATTTAGCTAAAAGTTTAAGATACAAAAATCAACCAATTATTTTTAATTAATGAAGTTAATTCAGATTTTATCATTTGTCATTTGATAGTATTCTAGAAAGGTACAAGGTACTAGTTATTCTGATCGATGAAAAATAATCAATTGGAGTATTTTTCTTTATTATTTTTATCATTCCTTAAAATATCTAATATACCAAAGAACATTTTCTCGCAAAGGTAGCGAAAGGATGACCTAGCTACTGCTAAATCATGTTCTTGTAAGAGGGTAGCGAGAGGATGACCTAATGGCTGCGAGGTTGTTTTCTCGTGAGAAGGTAGCAAAAGGACGATTGGATAACCACCAAGTTGTTCTCTCACAATGGTAGCTCGAGGATGATTTGGTGGCCGCCAAATCATTTTCTCTTTATGATCTAAATATGACAATTTGATAGCCGCTACGTCATTTTCTCCAGCTATTTTTTGAAGAAATGATCTAGCGGCCATTAAATCATTTTTTCAGCTATTTTTGAGGAAACAATTCGATGACCACCAAGTCATCTTCTTGATATGCTTTCGAAATGACAACCTAATAATCACTAGGTCATTTTTTTGATCTATTTTGATATCACAATATGGTGATTGCCAAATGTTAGATACCCAGAGTTATACATTCTTGAATGTTTCCCTTATATTTGTAATTATTCACATGTCCATGAACTATTTTCTACTAAATCAAGTTGTTCTTTTCCAATAATGGCTTTATCATTTGAACAATATATGAACACCGATAGTATGAGTAACAGAAAACAATCACCAAGATGAAACCTTTGTGAAAAAACAATTTGGCGACCGCTCGATCATTTCCATGAGTTATTTCGAAATAATGATCTAACAACTACCATATCATTTTTTCACAAAGATTTCATCTTGGTGATTTAGTGAGGTGGACGATCTAGCGGACTAAACCCTAAACCCACTAGATCATCTCCCAAAATGGAATTGGAAGGCGACCTTCTACTTAAGTGTTGACATGGGAACCACTAAACCATTTGATTTCACACCATCCTAAGATTATCCATTAGTTGTGTAATGGTCAAGTAATACAAACTTGGCATTATGAAAATTTTAATCTATGGATTCCCATGTCATGCTATTGAATCGACTACAAAACTTGAAATGATGACAAAAAAATTAATTAACTAAATTAATGATAAAATACAAGTGAGGTATAAAGAAAACATGTTTCATGGACAATAATCAAAATGGTAGAAAGTCCATGGGGTGAAATCGAGACATTTAGTTTTCTTGTGGTTTAATGACTTCTAATAACTTGGTACTAAAATTCCACTCTTTGCTACTCAATTGGATGAGTGATTAAAGGTTCAAAATGCAAACGATGCATGGAGGAAATCAAAATGAAGAATCATATAATGACTAATGCATCACTATGCTTACTGAATGATCATTTGAAAAACATAGTGTTTCCCTAATTTCTCTCTATAAGGTTGACAAAAATTATAATAGATACAAGAAGAAAGATGGCAAGGGAGGAGAAACATTGAAAGGTTGGAAATTTTGAGATGACCCTATTTCATAAGAAGGATGGGAAGCTATGATTGTCCTATCTTTAATGTAAAGGTGAAATCCAAATGAAAAACTTGTTGATTATTGTGTTTTGCATGATTAACAATAAGAAATTAAAGAGAAAGGAAATGTGCAGAAAACATTCACAGTAACATTATTTGATTATGCAGCCTTTGGACACCATATATCATTGTTTGTTTTTATAACTTTTGGACACCACGTAGCGTTGTGAGCTTTTGCACCTTTTGGATGCTCCAATTGTGGAAGGTTGTGTTTAGAGTTTTCGAAACTAGAACGGAAAAAAAGATGACAATGATACAAATAAGAAGACGAGGTGAAAAAACTTGGTGTCATGAAAGAAGAGGAGTAATTCGAGAAGAGATAATAGGGAATAAACAAAACTATGGCCAGTGAGGAATTACTTGAAAAGAATAAACAAGGAGAAAGCTTAACACATTGACATCAGAGGAAAAAAAGACTTCTAGAAACCCTAACTTGTGACTTTCAAAAGTTGGAAATTTCCCTTTGAAAGAAAGACGTTCGAAAACCTTAAATTAAGACTTTCATAAGTTGAAATGTTCCCTCCTACCTTTTTCCAGATTAAGCTGCCAGGATGTTGTTATATGGACAAAAAGGTCTTAACCTTGTTTCATCCATTTGAATTTCAAACATTTAAATTCAAGGCTTGGCCAGTTTACAGGATCTATATGTAATAGCCAAATAGCATTGTTGTTAATTGTCAACTTCAATAAACATTTCATCACATAGTTTCAATATTGGTTGTTAACTAGTTTGTATTATTTAGGTGCATATTAATCTTATTCATTGGAATAAGTTTCTTCGCACAATAATTTCCCTGGCATTAAGAATCAGTTATATAGACATGGACCTCTATAATTAGTAAAAAGTTGTTCATATTCCTATTTGCAAATTTGGGTAGAAATTTTAGAATATTATTTTTTAATGGACAAAATGTAAGCATCAATTGAAAAAAACACTTTACAAATAAAAGTTTTCATGCAATGTTTGTAAAATTGGGAATTATTTTTTAAGTAAAAAAGGTATTGAAATGAAATTTTGGATGGCCATGATCTTTCAAAATTTGTCAAAATTATTTGAATAAATCATCATGCAAATCAACATAATGATGAATTGTTACAACGTTACATATAAATGGAGTTTAATATATGAAAACATATATTAAGTTGGGATTAATATATTAGAGTTCAACTTAATTTCTATGGTCCTTATTTATTTCCATAATTATATTATTAAGTTAATTTAAAATTTTAATATTTATACTCTTTTTTTGGAAATGGGTTAAAATGTTGAGCTCAACAAAGTTCAACATTGTTATAAGTGATTCACAATTAATTTATTGGTATAATTTCCCAATTTACCACTAAGTGAAAATAAGAAAAAATAAATCAAATTTCAATGTTACAAGAATAATATTGATATTCTACAATGATCACTATCTTGTATTCATTGGGAGAATCATGACATTTATGGATTATAACAATGTTCAAATAAATTATATGTAAAACAATTAAGTATTACTTTTCCATTTTAATTATACATCAATGTAATTCACTTGATTAATTTACTTTATGTTTTGTCATTAAGTACATTGGGTTCCACATTGCCAAGTTCGCCTTTGAATAATATTTCACCAATCACAATGTGGTGGGAAGAAACCTTCTATTAAACTTGAAGATTTGTTTTAAAATGATATTATATTGGACACAATTTGAATTGTTTGTCTAATATAATTGTTGCATGATGCTTTTGTATTTAAACTTGACATCATTGATGTATGCAATTATAAATCTAAACACAAAATTATTAATTTCAAAATTCATGGATTTTATTTGTCATTCTATGCTTCATCAATTTAAAACCAATATAAAAATTTGATCTTGAATATAAAAATTTACATGTGTGAGTACATATATAGTATACATATAAAATTAACAATGTGTGAGTATTTGTAATTCATTGCATATATAATAATTTGCATCTTTGAACTTAATTCTATTTTATTGTCATTGAGCTTTATGATTGAGATTTTGGGATTTCAAACCAATTTATCAAGTTGTTATTATTGTCAAAATTATATATTCTTAATGTTAATATTGTATTGTTTTAAATACTATTTATGTTTGGTATAAAAATTAGAACAAACATGCATGACATCATACAAATGGGATGGCAACACATCATTAAGCAAAATTTGTTATAATTTATGGGTTTTTGAGTTTAAAATCATCATAAATAATTTTGCTTACATGTGTGCAACAATTTTGAAAACATGGAATAGGTAGTTTGACTTCCATTCACATGAAAATTATAATGATTTTCATTAGTAGATTACACTACTTGATGGCCAACAAGAGTATGGAATGTGGAAGGAGGTCACCGTTGCATCCATTAAAACGAGTGCAAGCGTTGGTGGGTGTAGAGAAGGAGAAGCTAGGTGAAAGCTTGGCAATAGTAGTACCTTGGTTACCCAAAGTACTTCAATGATCAAGAAATTTTTTTTGTAAGATTGGTATTGGGTTGATAATGTTGTCATTTAACAGATCCTTTTCGTCATAATTCACTTTTATTTATAATGGAAAAAACACAGAGTTGGAGTTCAGTTTGGGGTCACCATTTGGTCACCTAATATGTTGAAAAATAATCACGGGATTTCGCATTGCATGTTCCATTCATAAGGGCACCTTGGTAGCATGGTAAAATAATTAATGGTAAGACCTAACATTCTTCAAGCCTTAATTAATGGGTTATTATGGAAGATAAAACATTTGTGTAATTTGATTAACTATTGTTGATTAAAAAATAAATCAGCAAGTTATAGTTATGAAAAATAGAACATTTGCATAATTTGATTTGTTTTTAACTCAAAAATTTTATTCAATCTATATTTTATCTTCCATTGTCATTGCAACACGTGTGCCCGATTGTTAAGTTGTTATGCTTAAGAAAGAATCTACAACTCTAAACACAAAACTTTAAACCATAACCTCAAACCCCCTAAACTTTAAATGTGTTGAATGGTACATCACATCCAAACCAGAATATAATTCACTTACAACAACATAAAAAATTATGACATGGTGGCCATTAAGAGGTCAATTTAGAAAAAAAACAATCTTGAGAAATTCACTCTAAGAAATGCAAGTTATAATGTAACAATTTTGATTTTTATTGGGTAAAATGCCTTCAACACAGAAAAATGAAATGCAACAATATACATTAAAAAATTTATATATTATTGCATTCCATTTTTCTGTGTTGAAGACAAACATATATATGGACACATAGAAACCAATTAACTAATTAAACTACAACTATTTATTTTAGTTTGAAATTCATATTTGAATTATATAGATTTTTTTTTTTAAAACCTATAAACATAATATCCACACGAAACACCCACACAAAGCAACATAAACATTTACACTCACACCCACACGAAGCAACATATATACTTACATTCACACCCACTCCAAAAAAACACATTAAATCCTCCACACAAAAAAAAGAATATCTAAACATATATCCAAACGAAACCCATATTCAAACTATTCTTATTTTGAAAATTGTCATATGTACCACGCACCAAATTACTATGATGTACATGTGATGACCTACAACTTTATGTATTCTTTTCAACACACACTTTCTTTTTATACATATAAACAATAAAAAACCCAAACAAATGCACACACATCCACATACATATATATATATACAAATATATACAACCACACATCCATACATACATATACATCTATACATGGATACAACTTAGACTACATATAAACAAACAAATATCATATAATTTACAAATTAGCAATGATTTAATTGATCTAGATGAAAATTTCATGTAAACTATGAATTAAAACATATTAGTACAACAATGATTTCTAAGAAAAATCTAACATGAAATATTGCCATAATAATAGAAAAAAATTATGTAACTATTTATTCAACCTTATAAATCAACTTTCGACAATAAACCCTATAATTCATGTTTAAACCTTAAACCTAAGCTTTATACATTAAACTCTAGAAACATTAAATAAATATCTCAAATATGAACAACTTAATAAGTATTTTATTACCTTTGAGTTATTTATCAAGGATTAATGTATTATCCTTGACTGATAAATTAAGTAACTTTTTATATTTAGTTTAATATTGATTTTGAGTTCATGAATAGGGACAATTTAGTTTAAAGATATTTGATAATTACATAGTAAATGATTATTGATGTTTCATTATGTAAACTGGACTTAAATACATATTAAAAACTATGATTTCAAATGAATTTAACATGTATCCTTCAACTTCCATGAAATTTTTTGTTAATTTGTATAACAGCATTTGAACTTCAAATTTTTTCGTAAGTAGGATCAATATGTACCTAATTAGATAGATAGGTAGGTACATATGCATGCCTACCTATGTTTTTGAATGTTCATACCTATTTATGTAAACTATAAGTAAATCAGAAAATTGTTTTCATATGTAGGTAGATAGTAGGTAGGAAGATAGATAAATAGAATATAGGTAAATGGTAGGTAAGTAGGTAGGTAGGTAGGTAGGTTTGATATAGGTAAATAGATGGTTGGTAGGTAGGTTTGACATAGGTAGATAGATGGTAAATAGGTAGATGGTAGGTAAGTAGGTAGGACTAGGTAGGTAGATGGTACTATAATGCAACTATAATTTGTGACTATTACATGTTTGGATGGAAAAGTAAAATAAAAGTGTGCATTTTTCATCCAATATTGTGGATGGATCCTTGGACAGATGAAAACCTAGTTGCTTTTGCAATTGGTCATAGTTGTTTTGGCAACATAACTGATAATTTTTACATTTAGAATGTTTTGATGATTAAAACATATGTTACATCTTTGGAATTACAATATTTTTTTGATAATCAACTTGTGTCTAATTTTTTATTTATTGGTTTCATGTACTATTTATTAACATGGATAATACAAATTATTATATTTTTATTAAATATTTTTGAGTTATGATCTATTTATTAATATTATATATGATGATTATTTATTTACATATTATACATTTACATTAATTTTTTCAGTAAAATTACAACTTATTATAATCATAATCAAATATGATTTTTTAAAAATCAAATAGAGGCTTAAGATGTTTAAGAAAGATATCATTTATTTGATCATAAGACTTTTACCATTTGGAAGTTGGAAAATGAAAGAGAAATTTTCATTTGGGGGCCACCAAATGATGCAACAATAAATATATGTAAATTTGTTTATTTTGTTTATTAAGAACATGGGTTCATGGAGTAGGTTTTTTATGCATAATGAAGTTACTATCTTGCTTGAGTCTACATTGATGATAGTATGGTTCATGGTGACCAATTGAATGAAACTATTGATGCTTGCATGTATTTGGTGTGCCTATATTTGTGGTATCTCTCTCCTTTTGCTCTTTTAATGTTTCAATGCTTGGAAGAGGATGAGCAACACGAAGGGCCACACTAACTGAGCACCATGGTGTCCAATAAGTCCAATATGACCAAGGCCTACTTGAAATGGTTTCAAGTCAAGTACATGTTTTTTTTTTCATGCACTTGAAGTTTACTTTTGTTGTCTGCTCTTGTGGGTGGAATTCATATTTCATATTTCATAATAAACAAAGTCTTCCTACTCAAGGTTACATGTTGAATGTATATTTTTTAATATGTTTCTAACTAATATTATAATACCCATTGGTGGCCACCAGATGATTTTTTTTATAATAAATAACTCTTTTCAATTATTTTGTAATGCCTTACAAGCTTTGATGTTCAATGGTCCACCAATAGTTTATGAGATACAATACCTAAATTCTTTTATTGATACTTTACACAATTCAATGACATAAAATTTAATAGATATTTCAAATTTGGTTTTTTGATTTTGCCAATGAATTGTTTACTTGATGATGTTATGCAATGTTTTAGTTTTGCACCCCTCTTTTTATGGTTTTCTAGTTCTTAATATCTAGTGGCCACCAAGTTTATTTATTGTCATGAATGTAATTGTTCTCATAATGAAAAAAAAATCGTATGCAAATTTGTTGTTTCAACATTTTGTTTAGTGCCCACCAAGTTGAAGATGTTATTTTATTTATATTTAAACTCTCAAAATTCATTGTTTTTATTTTCAAACACTTTCAAAGTCTAGAATTACTTAAATGTGTTTTTTATCACAACCATTCATTGGGTATGCAATCATAAAAAATGTGTTCCTGACGAGAATCATGGTCAAGAGCAAAAAACCCCCCATTTTTAATTATTGTCTTCTTTTTGTGTCCAAGCACAAGTTACCATTGTACCAATAAAATGGTGCTCTTCACCTCAATACAAAAGCTCCATCAACACTACAAAAATTCTTTCCATGTGTTCTAATGGCAAGGAACACATCAATGAAAGAGTAGTGGTTTATTGAGGTCATGTAGTTGTACACACTAACAATTTCATTGTGTAATGACAATGCGATCTCCTTTGCAAACAAGTGGGATAAAAATGTTTAGTGCTTCTACATTTCATTTTGAACTTCTAATGCTTGTATTGCAAAACAATAAAAAATCTAGATGGAACAACTTTTGACCATTTGGTAGTTTATATGGTTGAAAGGTAACAACACATTCAAAGGTTAGCAAGTTTACAAAGGCAATAGCTAATTGTGAAAATGTTACCCAAATTAACCCCAAGTCCAACAAAGCTTATATCTACTTGGGTTAGGTGTACCATGTCAAGGCAATTTCCAAGAAGTGATAGAAAAGCGATTTCAAAAATGTTAGTTATAAACTATGCAATCTTCTATTTTGTTTGTTTTAACCAACAAGGTACCACAATGTTGGGCAAACATGGTGAAAATTTGAGTTCAAAAATTTGTAAACATCAATGTCAATTTTGTGCATCTAACTAATTGAGGCTATGGTAAACAGATTGTGGGTTGTAGCACTAAATCTTGATCCAAACAATGTAACTGCAAAGGAGAAATTAACATGGTATTATTTTTATTCTTCATGATCATGGTGATAAATGATAATTCAAACATGGTGCCACCATGTCGAATTAAGTGTGCATCATAATGTCTATCTAGAATTATTATCCTTGATTGATTTTTATTTGCTCTCATGATTATGTATGATCTTGCTTCTTAAATTTCTTATGTGCTTGAACACCTAGGCAGCTCAACAAAAACTTGCAAAATAGCAAAGGGATTGATCATATTAGCAACAGGGTCAAAATCCATTTGGTCAAGTATGTGGATTAGTTGGGGGAAAGGAAAAGATGAAAGATTCAAATCTCAAAGTTCTTTGAAGAAAAATAGGCATATAAGTTGCTTGAATCTCTTATCCTTGTATTGTGCAATTTATTCCTTTTAACACATTCTGACTATTGTTGCAACAATGTGGGATACTTGGGTTTGGTGGAGTAATGCCCATAAACATAAAACTGCCTCCAAAGATGGCAAACTTGATTTTAGTGATGGTGAACTTGACTACCCAATTTAATAAAAAACAACATGAAAACATGTAACTAGGTGATGAAGTCATGAAAATGGTGTTGAACAGGACATTGGTAATGATGTTATCAGAGTGAATACAAGTATCAACTTCATTATAAATGGACTGAAATTGCCTCCTGAAATTTTTTAAGTTTTCCTCTTGTTATGGTGTGTGAGGTGCATACATTAAGATTAGGTTTATAAAGAAATCCCTCCTTCTATTGGCATTGGTCCATTCCTATTTGCTACCTAATCACAAATCCTTTTCTTCTGAGTTTTAATATTGCTTATTCTTGGCTCCACATTCACCATGTAACTGCATAGTCATGGCATAAATAGATAAATAGTTGGATGGGGTGATAGGTGATAGATGGGGCATGTGTCTTGCATGCATAATGGAAGTTGTTATCAAAATAGAAGGTTTTATTGTGCATATTCATGAACTTCACTACCCCATCATCAAAGGCCATGGTGAAAATATTTTCATTCACCATGAAGTAGTTCATTGTGTCATGCTTCCTTTTGGTGGAATTGACACATTGCTTATAAATTGGATCTTTGATTTTGAGGTCCTCTTCATGAACATAAAACCTAGCAAAAGTTTTCTATTCAATTCCACAATGTAAACAATTTGTTCCATATTCACCATGTAAATGAATGTAGTCATGGCATTAATTACCTAACAAAATAAAGGGTTGGATGGGGTGATAAATGACCAAGTATCTTGGCAAAAGAATGTGAAAAATGCTTCACCAATGTCAAATTACTTAGTGTGAGAAACCCTACCTAGTTTGAAGACAAATTCATATATCTTGCTATGTGTGCAGCTCCACTTAATTTTGCTAATGTAGTGTTAGAATGTCAAAAATAACATGGGACAATAAATTACTAAAACTAACCAAAAATTCCAATTATGATTTTTATTCCACCTTTCATAAAAGATTCCTTAGTTGAAAGTAGTGGGCAACCTTGCTAGATCTGCTCATTAATATGTTAGTGAAACTTTTGAAATGTGAATTCCATCACATGATATTTGAAACATTTATGCCACTATGCAATTCAACACCTTGTGTCTACATTGAATCTTTGTTTATAAGTCCTTTTCATGCTCAAAAACTTGATAAGAGTGATGTTTGTAAAGGTAACTCTATTGATCTACCTAGTTATAGTTGATTTTATATGAGATTTAATGTCCTAAGGTGTAAGGTAATATTTCTACTTCATGCAATGTTTGTGTGCAAATAAAGTAAGCAAAGGTGGATGATGCATCAGAATAAAACATCTATGCAAAGTGTGGAGTTGACACCTTGCTTCCACATTGGATCTCTAATTTTAGCTAATAATTTGCATGAGGTTTTGACATACTAAGAAGGTCAAACTTGCATTCTTCGCAATGTTGACATGTAAATGTATAATATAGTTGAAAGATAGTCATAGCAAAGTTGCAATTAAAACATTACTCTAAAATGCAGAGAAGAATCAAATGATTGCTTGTTTTTTTTCTTTGCATTAGAATTGGGTGGCCACATGATTGTCCTCTTTTGAAAGAGAGGAATTTTTTCCTTACGAAAAAGCCACCTAATTCTCCTTAGCGTTTAGGGGAAAAAATTTTGAAAAGAAAAATTATATAGGAAAATCAAGCACCATCCGATTCTCCTTAATGCCCAAGCAAAAAAAAACTTGAATTTTTTTTTGTAGAAGAAAATAAGGTGGGCACCCAATCCTCACGATCCTTTAGGAAGATGATAATTGAATAGCCACCCAATTCTCTTGACTACTTAGGCAAAACAAACAAAAACTTGAAAAAAAATTATAAAAGAGAATCAGGTGGTTAGCCAATTCTCAAGGCCCTTTAGGAAGAGGAGAATTGAACTACCACTTGATTATTAGGTCCTTTTAGGAATAGGAAAATCAAGCGGCCACCTAATTCCCCTAACTACCCAAGCAAATAAAAACTTCAATTTTTTTTGTAAAGGAGAATTGAACCACCACCACCTCATTATCAAGTCATTTTAAAAAAAGGAATATCAAGCGGTCTCACCTAGTTTTCCTTAGGAAAAAAGAATTAGGCAACCACCTAATTTTCCTTGGTGCTCAAAAACAAAACTTTGAAAGTTTATTTTTCATTACATTATTTTTGTATTTCACATTATCTTTTTTAATATAATTGATCATAAGATGAACATTTGGTTATGTTTGATTTTTTTGTGCAAATTTTTTTAAAAACATGGAATTATGCAAAGGATAGGAAAGGATTTTACCTCTTTCAATGCAATTTGAACACTTGATAATTTGCTATGTAACTAAAAACAATGAGTTCGAATAGCTTTATTAACCTTTGTTAAAATTATATAATGTTATGCCCTCAAATATCAATCTCCTTTTGATGTTGGTGTCACAATTTTTATTAGGACCATGACACATTAGCCTCCATTGTATGCCTCAAGATGTTGTTCATATTTTGTTCTAAAATTGTTACCCCCAAAAAAAAAACATTTTGGTCAAATTCACTTTTTCTAAATTTGCAATCAACAATTGTTTTTCACCTTTGCTATCCCCTACTCCTCTTACACCAATGATGATGACAACAATGGTAGCAAACCTCTAATTATGGATAAAACTTTTGAATTCTCTAATGGAATCCATGTGGAAAAAACATGGGAACTAATTCGGGTTGGAATGCTGGAATTGATGAGACAACAATTGTTGACTCAATTATAATGACAACATGCATGTCACCTTTCTCAAAACCCCTTTTGCACTTTGATTCAATGCCAAAATTTTCCACCCTCACAAACATGCCTTTCTACAAATGTTGTTCGTGCATTTCTATATGAGGCGGTTTCACCTTCAAAGTGATTGTGGTCATAACTACCCTATCCAACAAATCACAATGCAAATATGCATAGCTTGGATCTTCCTTGTTTTTATTTGCAATTTGATCCAAGGTTCCATACCTATTGAACACATTTGCTTCAAATGTAACATCTTTAATTCCAAAATCCAAATCATCCACTACAATAACTAATATAACTTCTTTCACTAGAACAACTACCATTGAGCTCAAAAAATAAAATTACTAAAATGAATTTGAGTTGATAAACAAATGAAGTAGCACTTAGCAAAATCAACAATTGCAAAAGTACACACTTGGCAAAACATACACTTGCAAAAACACACACATTCAAAGGAAGTAAAAAAAAATAGTCAACAAATGGTGAAAACTTAAATTAAGAACATTGTTCTTATTGTGGAAATAAAAAAGACAACAAACATACAATGTTATATTTATATGGGACAAAAGACCTAACTTAAACCCTAAACCTAACCGTAAACCTTTTTTTATTTTATATGAACTTCAAATAATTTTGACTATGGTAGATTTGAACTTAACAATAAAAGATTATATACATGGCTTGGTGGTTAAATTATGGTTTAAGAATGAACAATACATCAATACCCTTGGCATCTTATGAATTTAATTATTGACTTTCAATAACTTTAACTATGGTAGATTTCAACTTAACAATAAAAAATGATATCCATGGTTTGACGGCTAATTATGGTCTAATAATGAACAAGACATCAATATCTTTAGCATCTTATGAATTTTAATTATGCGCCTCATGCCTACAACTAAACCTTAAATATTTCAACCCAAATTTGAAAAATAACACATAAACTTTTTTTTTAAATTCCACTATTTAACCATTATTTTCATTCTCACTCAAATGTATTATTATTTTTTGTTAAACATCAAATTTGTTATCATGTAGATAGAAAAGTTTAGACACGCAAAGAAATCAAAATTGATTTTTTTTTCCCTTTTTTGGTTGGATGTATTAAATGTTTAGTTTGCAACAAGATATTGTTTGTTCTTTTTGTTAAATTTTCAAAATTAAATTTTTGTGTTGAAGTTTTTCCATGCCCAAAAAAAATGATATTAATTTTTATTAAATATTTTCTTAAGAAAAAATCTTCATTAAATCACCATATTGCGAAAAGAAAAAGGGGGGGTGGGAAGGAATACACCCCCTCACTTTCTCCAACCACCCCCATCCCATGCCACCAAAAAAAATGCCATCCAAGAAACAACCCCTTTAATTAGTCCCCATCCCCCAAAAAAATCACCTATCCCAATCCCACCCAAAAAAACTCCTTCAAAAAGGGGTGGAATTACCCCATCCTCTCCTCCTCACCCAAACAAACTCTTTTGTAAAAGAAAAAATAAATTCCTAACCCCTCATCCCCTTTTCTTAAAACTCCACTTACAATTTGTAATTCTTTCAATCTAATTGAATTATCCACTCCTTATACCCATTGAAACCCCATAGCAAAAAACAAACTTGTGAGAGAGAGGAAAAAAATAAAATATCTTAACCTTAACCTCTTTACTCTCCCTAAATTTTCACCCATAAACCTCACTATACCCCCAACCAATTTTTTTTTTTAAATGACACTCAAACTTGTAACCTTATCCATTCAGCAAACTTTTGATTCTCAGACCCCTATACCCACTCAGAAGGTGCTCCCACAATGCCTCTGTAGGATAGAGCCAACAAATCATGGCTTAATATCCACAACATTATATTGAATTTGTTTTAATGAACATTTTTTCCATTGTCAAACCAAAACTTCAAGTTAAAATTATCTTGTAACAGAAGAAATGTATTATTTTAGAACAAGCACACAATAAAAATTAACAAGTGCTTCTTTGAAATCTTATTGCGAGAAGTTTTAGTGATACAAATTTTGAATACTCATTTTTTAAACTTACATTTTCAAAACACATGAAATCCAAATTTTTTATATCCTGCATCTTTTTCCTAAATGGAACTAGAATCCAAAACATTCTTGCAAACCAAAGAAATTTCAAATGCCAAGTTTCAAACAAATTTAACATTTGTCATATCATAATGACCATGATACTTTACGATGCAATAGTTTTTTTTATCAAAAACATTTCCTATATAAAATTCAGTTGTTGAATTTTAATATTACATTTTCAACAAAAGCACACAAGAAACTAAATTATCACAATCACAATCTATATAAACCACCACAAATGCAAACAAATTATTTCATTTCCATTTTTAAAATTGTATTAAAAAATATATACAAACTTTTCAGGAACACCCCAGCCCGAGGTCGTTACACTACACATAGGTAACCCTCAAACACCTACAAATTTTTTTAATCTTCAAGCCCTAATTGGGCAGGGCAGCCCATGGCTCTGTGACGCCTTTTCTTGTTGCCCAAGTTTGAAGAGGGCAGGGAATCTTCGACGAAAAACTATCGTGCGCTAACCAGATTTTATTTCCTTTGCCTGAACATGAACGATGTCGACTGTCAACGAACGTGGAGAATTCTCGTCCATTTTGACGAGAGTCGTTCTGCGAAATGGTCTCGTCGTAGCTAGTTTGCAACGAACGAATCTTCCAATTGCGGATGGAAACTGTCGGCTCTCGTCCATTGTACCTGAAACCCTAACCCTAATGTGTCTTCCTCTGGGGCTTCACTTCCCTCCGTCTCTTTTGCATGTTCTCAGAGCGCGCTTGCTTCATCTCTCCGTCTCTTCTTTTACATGTTCTCAGAGAGCGTGATTGTGCGAGTGCGAGAATCCGATTCGGTTTATCAAAGCAAGAGATCATGTCGGTAAGTTTTCTTTTTAAAACAGAAAAACAAGAAGGAAAAAAATTGCGTCCGTAATCTCTTATTGTTTTTTTTTGTTTTGACTCGTAGAATGCTTGGAGCTTCTTCTTCGCTTGCTGCCTTCGACAAGCTAATCGGTTATTTTTTTTCCAATCTTTCTTGCAAGTTTAGTATGCATCAGAATATCCTGCAGATAATCGGATTTGCTGAGTTCGTTCAACTTTCGAATCCAATATCACCCTTTTTATTTCTCAGAAAGTGGATCTGTTACCCTATTTTTTTTGCATTGCATTGAAATACTTGTGTTTCACGCTTACGCATTCTAGTGCAAAAAATCTTCGTTTTTTAAACTTTATTAAAGCGGCAAGTGTACACTATTAAGGGTGTACGCTTGTGCAGATCACAAGTTACAATGGAAGTGCGTTGATAGCTATGGTGGGAAAGAACTGCTTCGCCATAGCCAGTGACCGCCGCCTTGGAGTTCAGTTTCAAACAATTGCCACAGATTTCCAGAGGATCTTTGAAATACACGAGACGCTCTATGTTGGCCTGTCTGGTCTCGCTACTGATGTACAGACTATGTAAGTCATTATGTTGTTATAATCAGGGTTATCAGTTTTTTTGTGGTGCAGTGAGTAGGTTGCATATGAAGGAGATCATCAGCCTCCAGACCTGGAATGAGTGCAGGATGATCAGGGATGGGTCTATCTGAAATGCAGGTATCAGAGACTGAAGTTCCGGCACAAGCTGTATAATCTGCGTGAGGAGCGCAACATGCGGCCTGAGACCTTTGCAAGCCTTGTCTCTGCAATGCTCTATGAGAAACGGTAGATGCACACATTCTAAGCGACCTCTGTGGTTAATGGGTGGTAACAGCTAGCACTGTTCATGGAGGATGATGTTAAGAACTAGATACTCCTCCTTCCGTCAATGGTGCTTGAAGTTGGATTTTGTAGTTTATTTCTTAAAATTTATTCTGTCAGCAGTGAACAACTCTTTCAAGCTGTCCTAGTGTTGGTTTATAGCTTGTTGAGTAGTCCATCTATGGGTATGTGATGAATGGGTGATGACTTTTCTATGCCCTAATTAGGTTTTTCTTTCAATATTGATGTGTTATTTATCACAGGTTTGGACCATACTTTTGTGAGCCAATTATCGCAGGGCTCAATGAGGAGGGAACACCATTTATTTGCACCACCGACTTAATTGGGGCCAAGTATGAAAAATCTTGTTATTTCTGTTTGGTTTGATTCCTCTCTGGATAGTGTTCTCTGTTCTCCATCATGTCCCTGTACTGTCAGATGATTCCTTCATGATGTAGCACCCTGGACACAAATTGATAAAGTGAGGATCTCAAACCATGAACTCAGATACTGCTGTGGTGGTCAAGTAAGAGGTGATGCAAGGCCATTGAGGGGCTCTGAGGTCAATTTTAAGTGAAAAAAATGGTTTGCAACCTGTTTCTTCTGCTCCATTCCAAACTTGACACACCTGGTTCTGATGGTGAAGAAAGTCTGTTTGTGCCACATACAGGGCCCTACATACCTATATTTGCTTCAAACTATTCACTCATTTGCCTATATCCGTGCATCAGTGCTACTGAATTTCTTCACCTACACCCCATGGGCAGCTGTACTCTGGTTCTGACTGGTTCTACACATTTTGTCTGGAATGGTCAGTTATTATAGGCAGTGACAGCTTGTGCAGCTTACTCTTGTGTAGATTCATGATTGCTGAAATCTGGTCTGAAATTTGATCTTGCAGACAATTGTCCAAGGATTTTGTAGTGTCAGGAACTGCCTCTGAGTCCCTCTATGGTGCTTGTGAGTCTATGTACAAGCCAGACTTGGTAAGACTTCATCGTCACTTTGGCATCCTCTGTATTTCTTTCAAATTTGTAGTGTAATACTGTCTTTCCATAGAATTTAGCAACAGGTCATGCCCCATCTATACATGATTGTTGTGCTCTGAAAGTAACAATAGTGGGTTCTATTCGCAGGAACCTGAAGAGCTGTTTGAAACCATATCCCAAGCTTTGTTATCATCTGTGGATCGTGACTGCATCAGTGGTTGGGGAGGAATTGTCCATGTTGTGTAAGCACTTTCTTAAACCTGAATCTTTTTTTTTGCTTTGATTCTGCTGGAGATGGAAGAATGCCTCTCATGGCTGAAAAGCTTGGTGGGCATCATCTTTGAAGTAGCTTTGGATGAACATCCCTAAAACTGTCAAGAGGATACTTATTGTGTCCCAAGGAAATGTGGTCAGAAAATATGGAACATAAAACAGTATTTGACCTGAGATACTTGAGCCAATGCATTTGGACCTAAAGTCAATCTATATCTAAATGGTAAACCATATCTAAAGAGCAGTTAATCAAACATAATGAGTGGAGAAATGGGTTGTTAATCTTGGTAACTGTACTGTTGTGGCCAACATGAGCTTTTGAATTGCAAGGAGTATGTGTGCCACTGTTTTTGTGGAAATTAGGTTGCATTCAGTGCTGCTGGATGTATAGACTACCATAACTAGTTCTGTAAGAAACTTTATTATTGCTGTAATTCATGCTTCAAATGGTTACCATGGCACCTAGACAATTTATTTGGAGATTATGCTGGAGATTGCTTGGGAACAAAGTTTACACCTGGATTGTTTGCAGAATTTATGCTGGAACCTACATGAAAGGTTTTTCAATCCAGCAGAGTTCCAAAATATGTCCTGAATCTTGTATGGTGTTGTGTACATGCATTTACAGGAGCGCTGACCAAGTCATCACTCGCACTTTGAAGGGCCGCATGGATTAAGGGTTGCTGTAACCACGTTTGTGAACTGTGAACTCTCTAACTGGTTGCATTATTCTCATGGCTTCAAATTAAATTTGGAAGAGGTATAGAAGGTTCAAATACTAACACAAAACTGCACTCTCTAAAAGGTTGAAGTATCTGAGCTGTAATCCCTTGCAGGTGTGACAGAAATAGACATGTGCATATGCAGAGAAGATGTATCGGGAAGGTTGATAGCATCTCTTTGTGTAGGATGGATTCTATTTGGGTCCTGACTCCCTGATTCTGGATGACTGGTGGAAGTCAGATGGAGGGCTTGGATATTCAGTGGGTAAAAGTTTACTTTTTACTTTGGGGGCTGTATTGTTCTGTCCAAAAGTACTATTTTCATGCAATCCATATTTTTTGAATCTGGTATCCCTCTCTTTTTTTCTCCTTGGTGGAAGATGCTTTGGAAACTAATTTCTATGTAGTTATTGGTTATCCATTTTTGTGAACCTGATGTCCCTCTCTTTTTTCCTCCTCAGTGGAGGATGCTCTGGAAACTGATTTCTATGTAGTTATTGGTTGTCATAGATGCACATTTCTTAATGTACTGTGTCTCAACTCAACTTAATATTTATTGTATGAGTGTTTTCCATTCAGTTTCTGTACTTGAGGTTGGGCACTCAGTGCTGGTTATGGCTCAGCAAACACTGTGCTTGCTCCCTGTCAGAAATGGGATGCAGGTATATGAGGAAAAGGGAGTTATTGGGGTTATGAATGCTGAGTTGACCTCCAATTATAAACTGCAGAATTTTCCTGGCTGATACTGCCACATAGGGTAGGATAAAGGGCACAATAGATGCTTCTGTTCCTTTGCAAGATATGGATTTTCATCAGGCATCTGCATTTTAATAAAGCATACTTCTGTTTTGAAATATGCAAACATTACTACCAAAGTACCTTTTCTAGGAAAATATTTTCTTGGAATTGGTAGAGAAAATCACATTTTCTTGCCAGAAAGAAGTAAGAAGCTTCTCCATGAAAGTATTTACATATTTATAAGTATAGAGAGAGTATTTGCTTTATTATTTCATATGCACATTGTGCGCAAACGATTAACATGGAAATTTATCTGTTTGCTTCATTGAAGATAGGAGTGAACAACCAAATAAACTTTGACTACTCTATCGAAAAGCTGCTATGGCAATTTCTATTCCCTAGCTTCTCTCATATGTATGTTAAGAAACATCATTTTCTTGGATATAGGAAGCCCGGATATTATATTAAACTGATCCAAACTATACCCTGTAGTCATAGTTTCTTGTAAAACTGATTTATGAAATAAAAATCTGGAGATATAATTGTCAACTATTTCACAACTGTTTGTCCATTCACTCATAATTTATCATATAGTTTTTCCATGACGAACTTGATTTTAGCATGGCATTCAAACCAAATGTTATATGCAGTATATGCACCGGATTTTTCACTCCCCCTCATAAAATAGGAGAAAGGAGACAAGTCACAAAGCTTTTTGAACTGTTTGGTGCCAGACGTTCCTTGGCATTAAATTAATAATTAACTGGCCTGCTGTGGCTTTACAATTGTCCATACTCAATATCAAACATATACTGACATCGAGGTGTGTCCCACATCTCTTTTCTTTATATGAGCTTCAGTTACAAGCAAAATTTGAGTACTAGACAAAACAGACCCAACTACAGTCCCAACTTTGGTTGGAAAGAAATCCATATTGATGTCCCTATTCAAATAGATTTCTTCTGTGCAAGGGCATTAATGCATGAAATAGTAAGAAACAGCAACTATGGATGATTAGCTGAAGACCCATTGCAAATGACCACTCATTATCAATTATGAAGGGGCAATAGGTCTACTAAAATTGCAAGATGTAGGCTAGATCCATGATCAAGGTAGTGCAGAATCTTGGCATGAAAGTCCTACCACTTATAATCCAGGCAAAAATTGCAGCTCTAAAGAGTTTGTGCAACAGCTTGGCAAAGTTCTTCTTCATTGAAGAGGGCACGATGTGAAGCCACAGCTCTGAACTGGGGTCTAGGAAGACCAGGAGGTTTGTTTCCAGCTGCCTGTTGGCTTCCAGGATCCTGGAACAGAGGAGCCACAATCTGCCTCATTTCAGCAAGGGGAATGCGTGCCTGCGCAGGTTTAGGGCCATGACGTGGAGCTTGTGGGGTAGCTGGGCGGGTTGTTTGCTGACCTCCTGGCGCTTCATAAGCACTGCATGTACAAGATAAACATCATCCATGGGAAACAATTGTGCAGCAAGGTTGACTATATTGTTTTAATTTCCAGTCAAGCACACAAAGATTAACATTACTCCAATACAAACACTTCATCCAGCTAGCAGCTTTCAAAGGATCCTGTAGAACAGTACATGTAAAATAAAAGATAGGCACTAATCCTCTCAGCAAGTTAAATCACCTTGAATACAACAAAACATATTAGAAGCAATTTTCGACACTATCCTCATCTGATGTTACAACTTACATCCACAGAAGGTAAGACTCTGCTCACACAAAGTGAGGAAGTGAAACAAAAGCAACTATTTCATATTCTCTTGTGATATTTATGCGAGTTAAAAAGGTCAGGCCTATAGGAACCATCAAAGGCTTGGACAAAATGCTCAAATGGGAAACAGCAAAGTGACTAAAAGTGTGATGCAAGAGGTCATCAGACACCAGATATTTGAGCAAGAGAAAATATATTGCTTGGGACATCCCAAGACAAAGCAAACTTAAATAGAAAAAGCAACAATATCCATGGCTTGGCTGTTATGCCCACAAGCCTGACTACAGCAGAGCATCTTCTGAGCAATAGTTTTGTTTGATGAGAGGAGAGCCACCGTTAATCTTGTTCTCAAGAAATAAAACCAATATCAAGCCTCATGATTCTAGTAGTGGCCAGGGAAGTAATGCAGTAAGCTAATAGGAATAGAACCAATATTCTTACCTTGAGGGAGGCCAGTGTTGAGCACGTCTTGGAGTGAACAACCCAAGGCTCTTCTGACGCTCATGGTCAGGGGTGGTAAAGTTGAAATGCCATTGTCTTGCTATGAGCACCTGTACATTAATACAGAAGATATTTAACCTACATTTGAGGAACTTGGTACTTTTTGTCCTACATTTCAGCATATAACACATTGATTGTCAGGCGATAAAAGAATAAAAAGCATTGACATAGTAGAGATAGTAATAGACTGAACTGAATTTTGAAGCTATAATCTTCACATGAAAGAGACGAAAAAAATGCACATGCAGCAAAAGGTATCTTGTCTGCACATCTATGATTACCAGTAGCAGATTTTCTGCACATCATTGTCAAATATTCTAATAAAACAGTTGGGTTACAAAAAAAAGACCAGAAATAAAGCACATATCAGAAAGCCCTACTTACCGCTTGCTGTAACCTTCTGCAAACATGAAATACTGGCTTTAGTTGATCATGATGTAGTCTGCACACAATGTGCACCTGTAAAATGAAACCCCAAAAAAAAGTCAACCACTCCATTGCAGACACTAATGATACTCGATGGGTCTTTTTGGAAAACAAGACAAAAAAAGCTCCTCGCATGCAGACAACTACAATCTAACACTATTACACCATGCACAAACTCAGATGAGAAACTCAAGGTGAAAGCAACAAGGCAAGGAGAATCTGAAATAGGGTTTCTTAGGGTTGGGCAGGCAGTTTCCTCTGGCATGGAAAGCTCATACTGAAATAGCAGTGAGAAGACTCAAAAAACTTCACTGCTACAGTGAATGACAATGTTTAAAGAGGAGTCTTTACCAAAAGCTCCACAGGCAAGGCTTCCAGGAGAGACTCAGGAAGTGATTCTCTGCTGTCATCATCCGCCCGCAGGGGGCTTCTCATCACTATGAGCTGTGCAGCAGGAGTGAGAGGAGTTTTAGGGGCCAGCAACTTCTTCCTTTGTGGGCAGGCAGGTCCGTAGCTCCTGAGAGTTGGTGCAGGAGAGCTTATTACACTATTGCCACCGCCACCATTGTCAAGAGCTGCCACTACCGCTACTGAGAGGGACTTATCCACGATGTTGTTGTGGGTATTATCCCCGAGTCCTACTCTTTTTCTTCCGAAAGTAGTGCAGGAGGGAACCAGAGATCTTTTATGGTCATCTACAAGCTTCGCCAATTGCCCTGGTCGCAGATACTTGCGAGTTCTGGTCCCTTGGCTTCTCTTCCCTGTTGTGATTCTCTCCACACCCTTTACCGTTTGCTCATTCAAAGACCCCCCGGTGGTTCTACCACTACACTCTTGTGAGAGAGTAGTCGCCATGTTTCCTCTCGATGACCGACTGCTACTCTCCCTGAAGACGACGCCCATGTTAAATTGAAGTCAGAACTTCGCATTTGCTGGGTTCTTGGCTTCTTCGCAGTGAAAAAAGAAAGCATCATCTCCCTTCTATGTACACAGAGTACAAAACCCCAATGTACAACTGCAAATGCAAGAAGGCTTACCTGGCCATTCCACGTTGAGACGTACGTGTTTGCTCTGAAGAAGAACGACGGTAGTAGGAGCAAGAGGCATGAGACGGACCCGCCTCCTGTTGTTGTTGTTCCTCGACGACGACGAAAGCAGCCGCGTCAAGTGTTGTTGCACTGCTGCTGCTTCGAGGAGGATAGCTATTGTCTCCTCCTCCTCTTTGTCTTTTCACATGATCCGAAGAAGCGCTGCCTGCTGCAGCTGTTGCTGCTATCTCCCTTTGTGCGAATGCATTGGTTAGCGATCCTTCTCTTCGTTTCAAAAGCACCATCTCAAACACACCAGATCTTCGTTCACCCAGATCTTTCAAAACCCCGTTCCAAATGCTTGTCACCCGCTACAACAGAAAAAAATGGCACCATGAACGTCCAGAAACCTCCAAGTACAAAAACCACACCTAAGCAAGGAAGGGGCAGCAGCAACAACAACAAACCCGCCACCAATTGAACGCTGTCTCCAACAACCACAGCAAACAAACAAACAAACAAACAAACAATGCCTACGACACTCACCTAGGACTCAAACCTCCTGTCAACACTAAACTACGGAAATTCAAAAACTACGTAGCAGGAGAGGATCACAATGTGTTAGCGATGGCGAAGGAGATGGAAATGCAGCAGCAACAACAGCAGTAGCAGCAGCAGAAGACTAGAGCCTTCTAGAAAAACAAGAGGAGACAAAAGCCTTCTTCTCACGAAGCGCACAGTAGAACTGCAAACCCTAAGAGAAAGAAACAAAGAAACAAAGAAAGAAGCAGCGGGAAACTAGCATCACCGAAACAAAGCTTGCAGAGGGCTTCTTCTTTTACGCCTTCTTCTTTTTCTTTTGCTTCTGTTTTTTTTTTTTTTTCTTCCCTTTTTCCCCCCCGCCTTAGAGTGTTTCGCGAAAGATAAGCAGCACCCTAGTGTAAAAGATGGATGCCACGCGTCGCGAAATGACAGGGCTGCTAGAACAAATCACAAAGGGCGGGAAAGTGCAAAAATATGGAAAGATGGGAAAATGAAAAGAAGACCGACCGACTGAACTAATTAATTGTAAGTAACTTCGGGTGAAAAGATAAAATCCGTCGTTGGCAAAAGAAAAAAGGCTTAGAATCAGCCATCATCAAGCGGCTTTTATTTTTACTATGGTAAGTAAATCAAAAAGGGCAAAATAAACAAAAGGACCGTGAAAGATAGCTCCCTAGGGTAAAGATGGATGCCACGTGTCGAGGAATGACTAGGCCTCTGAACATCACAAAGGGCGGGAAAGTGGCCAAAACCCAAAATATGTTGAAAGGACCGACATAAGATGGAAAAAGATGGGGTGGGAAGGAAAAGAAAAGGGGGACTGAATTGCAAGTTAGGGTTAAAAGATAGATCCAACATCGGCAAAAGAAAAAGTCTTAGAGTCAGCCACCAAGGCTTCTTCTTTTAAGCTGGAAGGTCAAAAGTAAAACAAAAAGGAAAACGAAAAGAGGGACTACTGGGTGTTGTGGGGGAAGTAAAAGAAGGATACCCAAAAGAGACGTGACTTAAGAAAGAAAGAAACCGGGAATGGACCAAGGGTATCCATACGTGACCGGGGTTAGAGGGAAAAAGATAGGGGAGATACGGAAAAGATGGGGAAAGGAGATGTGGAGGAAGGAAGGAAGGGGGGAAAAGCGCGGGGTTGGTTTTTGAAATGGGCGGGAACGGGTTTCGCGGGAGGAGAGCGACGGTTCCCAGCCTATCTCGGGAACGTTAGGGAACGCAGGCAGGAACCAAGGAAGGACGGGCTGCAGCTTGTGGTGTAATAATGCTTGGGTTTAGGGTTTAGCCAATTTAAGTGTAAGGTAAAAAGCCCCAAGGATGGGTGGGGGGGCATTATGAAAATAAGGGATTTCAAAGGCAAAAATCAAAACAATTTTCATATTCAATCACAAGCTAGACAAATAAATAAATAAATAAATAATTGTTGTAAAGTTTTTGTTATCCATCAGCTTTACACGGTATATTATTTTTTTTTATTTTAAAATTTTAAAATTTTCCCCTTGATGATACTCAACAAGTGTATCTCAAAACTAATGTTGGTCGATTTTATTTTATTTTATTTTTAAACCATCCAATTATTAATAACTTACCAACCAATTAATGATTTTTTTCAAAAATTCAATAAATAAGTTACACACACTTGATACATACACTCCACAAACTAGCAAGCCTTTTTTATGCATCAAGTATTGAAATTTAATATTTTAATAACTACCTAGTATAATTGACAATTTTCAAGGTGGGTATTTGAAAAATCACAACCATTAAGCATAACTAGCAATTATCACCAAAAAAATAAACTAAGTAAATTGATACTCAACTTGAATAAGTCTGAATTTTATTTTATTTTTTGGTTATGGTTGTTTTTTTTTTCCAAATTTCTCAACTTGTAGGTCCACTCGCGAAGATCCATAAGCATTAAATGGCAATTGTCATAGGTGAGTTGTAACATTTTTACAAAAGTGCTACTACAATGGGTGACCTAGGAAGTGCCTAGGTCTAGATGTGATTAATTTTATTCTTTTTACTTCAAAAATGACCCAAAAATCCTTTAAAAAGAAAAAAACTTAAATTTTAAAAAAAAATCAATTTGTGAGATTTTTCCACAAAAATAACATTAATTGATACCCTATGTGACCCATAAATAAAAATAAAATAATAAAATACCCATCCAATTATGGAATAAATAAACAAATAACTAGGCAACACTAGTGTTCTTTTTAGATTTCTTTCAATATAGCTCAAATGACAATCATCCATAAGAAGATGTTTAAAAAATGATGATCATACATAAGAAGATTTAGCCAAATTTGGTTTAAAATTAAATATGAATTACAAATTTTTAATCAACCTTCTATATTTAGGGCTACACAGTAAAAATCAAATATAAAAATATGATAATTTTCTCTCTTTTTTTTCTCACTATTTGCAATTGAAACCTTCCAAAATTGCTTAATTTTCAAATTTTTATTTCTCATTTCGCTTTTTGGCAAAATTTCACCAATGAAAAAAATAGGCTTGTTAATTAGTATGACTAATACCATTGAAGTAAAAGTATAATATTATTTTAAATAAAAATATTTTTTAACAAAGAATATAACAAACTTGTATGTGAACTTGTGATGTTTTGCATGTATCTTCAGTTTGAATGAGGACCGAAACCTTAATCAACACATAGCTAGGGAATTACGTATAAGGATAAACTCTAGTTAGTTACACATGGCAATCAAGTCCTATACCAAAAATCTAATTGAAATTTTAAAACCTTTTCAAAATTTTAGAAATTCCAAATTACCTCCAACAAGTGACAAGTAAAGCATATACCTTTTTTATTGAACTATTTTCCAAGTTATCAATTCTTAGTTGGTATGACGGAAAAATTCAACCCAAACCTTACTTTTTAAAAATTTAGGATAAACAAGCAAATTCAAATACATAAGCTTAAAAAGAGGTATGCACTTACAATCAATTAAGGAACTTGAAAAAAGCTATTCACTTGCAAGTCACTTCAAATGTGCATTTTTAATTTATAATCTCACATATGGAAAAAGAATAATCTTTGAGGGTATGACCTTGAAAGTTTACAATTTTGGTATTATTTTATTATCAAATTGTCTAATTTCACATATTTAAAGTATCTTCCAATTTATTACAATTTTATTTTTAACTATAATAACAGTTAAACTGCTATTTACATATTTAAAATAGTTTTGGGAATCAAAAACAATTATTAGGTTAAAGTATGGTATTAATTTGTTACAAAATTGAAAATTTTATGAACATTTCAAATATCCAAGCTATAGTTTCAACCCTCGTTAATCTCAACCAATCCAATCATTTATGTTTATATTTTGTTCTTCCCAAAAACCTTTAACAATTTTCTTTCCAAGTTTTTAAAAGTTTTTGCATTACATTATCCTAAACCCTAAATGAACCTTTCAACTTATGTTATAACTTATGCATATATCAAACTTAACATATGTTATTATATTTTAAATAATGTTTCAATACAATATGGATATCTTTAAAATATATACCTATGTTAATTATAACTTAAATTGAAATAAACATGGTCCTTTTTAATTTTAAAAACATTTTTAATTCACAAACATAAATGGGAACTTATCACCATTTTTTTTTAATACACCCCTTGTTTTCCCTCTTGGGCACATTGTTACAATTGACCAAAGAGCTTGGAGAAAAATCCTACAATTCATAAGTTAACCAACTTAAGAATATGTTGTTAATTAGAAACAAATCACAAGTCATATGTGAAAAGTTGTTACAACTTTACAACTATTAAATTTTTAATGGCTAATTTTGTTTAGTGGATAAGTTCCTTTGTCAACCGGTTTGTTTTGATTTGAAGTAATTGAACATTGCAAAACTTCAATAACATGAAAAAACTTTTAAGGACTTTTTACTTCGAGGAAAATAAGTGTTTTTGAAACCATAATGTTGCCATTACCATCAAGCTCTACAATTTATTTTTTTTAAAAACAATCTATCACTTTTACTTGTCACTTTGATTGATCATAATCAGATTGGCTTGCCATTATTGACTTGCCATAGTTGGTTCAATTTAACATCCTTAACTTACCCTTGTAGATTTGTCACCACTTTTATCATGAAACTTAGTTTGATTTGACATGATTAACTTGAAATCACTCATTGCTTACCATTGTTGGTGTGTATTATGAACATTAAAAATAACAAAGAAGGTTGCTTGTGAAAAATTTTGATTAAAAAAGCAAACATGAATGTAATTGACACTAAGAGAAACAAAGATAATTGTTTATAGAATCAATCTTTATTAAGGAAGTAAATATCAAGATCCATTGTGCACCTTTTAATTGTTGTTAAGGATATTATAATTAGTTTTAAGCCATCAATTTAGGCTTAATATTCTTTGTATTCCTTGCACAGTTCAAGGATATATCTTTATACATGGAAAAGAAAATGTAGATCACAATGAAATTTAGTAATTATAGGTGAATCTCAAATGTGGTTCAAAGTTTGCAAATAATGAACAATGTTGTTGTATGTAACCTTTCTCAAAGGCACAAAAGTTGTCCGATCAACTTGATAATAGTTGAATATACATTGCAAGTATTATTCCACACTTGTTTGAGATATTCAACATGCGCATCGATTTGGGGATGAAAGGTATATGAACAATGAAATTTTTACCTTGAGCATTTCAAACTGATTTTTTTTTAAAAATCAAGAAATGAATTATGAACCAAGTATAAAATGATATTGTCAAGGACCCATGATCCTTATATACAACATCAAGGAAAACTTTTGTATTTTTTTAACCTATGATTATTTTTTTAATATGGCATAAAATGAAACCTTTTAGTAAGTTAATCAATAATCACCAAAATTGAATTAAGAAAGTTGGATATTTGAAGTCCTAAACAATAAAGCCCATTAATATTTGAAAACCACATGATTGTTTTGGAATAGGAAAAGGGAATTTTGGTGATCAAATTTTTCATAATGTAATGTAGTTTGGTCAAATTGTCCATGGATTCTCCAATTTTGGAAATAGTTGTTTTCAAAACAAGTTTAAACTTGCATTGAGGTCTTCGAAAAAAATGTTTAAAACAATGCAAGGTGGGGACATGTAAAATAGATAGAAAAATCAATATTCACAAAATCTAGTTTTAAAATTATATAAGTTTTTACATGAACACAAGAAAGTAGATTTGAAATCTCTTTAAATTTCATTATGGAAAAACATCACCATGCATTGAATTTATGATAATTTGAATACAAAATTTGTATATCATTAATATAATAAAAGTAATTAATAAGTACATCTAAAATTGACTAAGTCGATATGGTGTTCAAAGCTATTTATATGTTTGAAGTTGAATGTACTATGATTATAATATGTTAAAGTGAAAAATACATTTATATTTTTACCAAACTCATTAACTTAAAATTTTAAAAGGTAACATTTCAACTATTTGCATCTACTTGCACTTTTAGAATCTACTTAAATGCATTTTACACATGGGAGTATTCAATATCATTATCACAAAGTCATTGAAGAATATATTTATATTCATCATTTAAATCAATAATATTTTTAAAATAATATATCAAGGCATACCTTCTGATTAGTTTTCATTTATGTTGACAAAGATCAAGAGTTGTTTATTTGACCTTACTTTCATCTTGTAATTGTCCATCAACATTGGAGTCATATCGTAAAAGCAACGTTCAAAGCTTGGAAAACCTTAATATTGACCTCAAAACCTCATTTGAACTCATTTAATTTATGAGTCCATTTAACCAAAGTTTAACTTTCACATTTTGCTTACTTCAATCTAAATAGCCTCTAGGTTTATCTTAATTTTGCTTCAATGTCTAAAATAACATAAGGAGACTTTTGTTAACATAGTTTAGCTTATTTTAGACTTGGTGGGTGGCCTAGGTTAGATGAGGTCTAAATATGTTAATGTTTTTAATTTTGTGGTGACTAATTATGTTACAAATAAAAAGTTACAGTGTAATGGTTAAAATTTTGAAATCCTAAAGTGGAGATGAAAGGTTCAAATCCTCACACTTGCAACCTAAAATTACCTAGGGTGATTTACATAGTTTATTTTTAATCTAAAAGGCCTAGGCTAGACTTTTAGGCTAGGTCACTTAGGCTAGGCTTCTTAGGCCTTAGGCCAAAAATGTTCATTTCCTAGCTTTGGGCTACCATGTGGCAACAAGAAATTAAGTTAAAATTTTGTAATTTATATTTAAAAATTAAATCTCAACGATTAAATGCATATTCCATGATTTTTAGTCAATTTTATATTATAAATTTTGATGACTATGATTGCATAATCTTTTGAGATTGTGATCATCCATCCATGATTGTAATTATGAAAATGATATGGAATGGCATAAACAATGAATTTGAATCAACTATGTAGTTATTTAATTGTTAAAGTATATATGACTAAAGTTTATAATCATGGGTGGAGTCATAAATGTCACATTTTGGCATAACAAAATGACAAATTCATTCCAAAATTCTTGAAAAATATCATTCATAAAATGTTGAAAAATGGTAGGAACATTGTAGGTTGTCCAAATGCGATAATGAAATATAATTGTATTTGAAATGTCCATGCATTTAGGCAATTTTTTCATTTTGACTTGGTAACTATAATATTGATGCATGTACATATGTGAAAGTTGTCACCATCACATCAATTATTTTAAGTTGATTCATTTAAAATTGTCTTGTGTAGATTTTATTTGTACAAACTAATCAAATCAAATCTTAAAATCTTCATTTTTTTTTGGAACTTTAATTGTGAATGAACTTAACAATGCAAGAAAAAAGAAAACAAATTACAATTATTCCTTTGGAATTGAAGGAGATGGTCAAACTTCAACATTTTATTTTAACCCAAGATGTTTAATGGGATTGGCGTCAATAATTAATTAGAACATTCATGGGAAAAAAATTATTAACTCTCATTTATGATTTCAACAACAATGTAAACATGGTGAATGTTGAACATAGATATTTAGATGCATTTCCCATTCTTTTCAAACCACTGTAATTGGAAACAACCATGAAGTTTGGTCTATTGGTTATATGAATCATGTGGCTAAAAGTTTATCCACATCATGTACCACCATTATTACATAGTTGTTTAAGTACATTTAGTACATGGTTTGATGGGCTAGTGAAATTGAAGTGTTTAATTCAATCCTATGTTGAACAATATGAGAGCCAAATTTATTTTCAATGCTTGATAGGTCTCAATATTCTTTCAAAAATGTTTTGCATTTTTTGCTAGTTTAGGATCCAAATTGGTGTTGACTTCCAATAGAGTGTAGTCACAATCCAATGAACCAAAAAGGGCATTAGATCACAAAGAAAAATAGTTTAAATAGGATAAATATTTATGTTTTTTCATTTAAAGCCATGGCAATCATGGAAAGTTGTTTTTTCATTCATATGAACATTAAGGAATTCGAACCAAATATCCATTTGATGAAATTTTAAGTTTAAATTTTGATTTAGTACCTTTAAAAGTGAGCACCTATGATGTTAAACAAGAGTCAATTTCGCAAAGGACTATCAAAAGGACTCATATAATAAAAACACATTTGATGGGGGAAAAACTAAGAGGATAAAGACCTATTAGGCACATTGCAAAAACATTCATACCCTAAAATATGTGGAATTTTAAAACTTTAAAAGTTCAAAAAAAAATCCAAAATTGATCTAGAATTTTAGAATTTTGAAATTCTTATACCACATATAAATGAAGTATAATCTACATGATGTGTTAAGAAAAGTTGTAGCTTATTATAAAAGAAAACATTAAAATGTAAATAATGAATTTTTGGTCATGATTTGAAATTGTTACCATTTCGATAAACAAAACACTAAATTTACAAGGAATCATGACACTTTCAAAAATTATAAACAAAAAAACATGTCATGTATTGGGACAATTATAAGCATTTATTATAACAAATTGCAAAAAAATTGTTCCAAAATTCATTCATATGAAAAAAAAATTGGGGAAAAAGGACATGCAATCCTTTTCTAAAATAATCATGTTGGCTCATTGTAGTTTGTTTACACCCAACATTGATTTGTAATATTTGTTCCCAAATTCAACATCCTCATTTGTACATCTTTTGGAATTGTGTGATTTGCAAGTCTTGTACTTGATACATATCAAGTTGCATATATCAAAATAATAGAAATTTTGGTATGTTGAAATTGATCTTCAAGTTTGGTAGTATTGAAGTTTTGTAATATTTTTGTTTTGGATAATTCCTATAGACTTATCAACCAGTAGTAAACAATGGCAAAAACATGATGTCGTGAACCATTTCTAGTAAATTTAAAGTCCATACCACAATAAAAAGTTATTGAAAAAACAAAAGGTATCATGGGGGCCGATATTGTTTTCTTTCCTACTAATAGGATTGTCATATTTCTAGGTGGGGGCATGTGTGACCTATTGGAAATGGGGAAAGTTCACACATAAGAATAGGTTGGTGGTGGGATCAAGCTCATTAATTTCATTTTCCTATGAACTCATGTGATGTACCCACATGACTTTTGACCTATTTAGCAAGTTACCATCTCACACTTTCACAAATGTTTGAATGAGGTTACAAGATGTCGTGTGTGTAGCGGGTGGTGGGGTAGGTTTGATGAAATCTTGTGTAGGATACAAATGTGTTTGAATAGTCATATAAATGTTTGACGACAATTTATGAGTTGTGGTAGTTGTTGGTACCAACATTTGACAATTGTATGGGTGAGCCATGGCCAACATGAGATTGGTGAGGTGAAGTTGAGGAGAGTGAAAATTGAAGGTATTAGTAAGCGTAAGGTGATGAAAGTGTCACTCATGTATGTTATGGTTCCTGAACTAATTTACAAAGTTGAAAGTCAGTAAAACAAAAAGGTGAAACAACTAGAAGATCTAATAATCAAGCACTATGGGGATTTAGTAGATTGAAAATGTGGGTTTTTTCTTTGAGGCAAGGAATTTATAATTCTTTTCTATATGAAACCTTGTATTTCGCTATTGCATGTAGTACAATTTGTGTATTTGAGTTATTATAGATCTAGTTATAATTTTAGTCCAAGGTAGGCTAGGTAGTTACTACGTAATATGTTGTCAAAGGGTGCTATTGTCATTTACAACTTGTGCATAAGGTGAAAGCACACTATGGTCACCCCCCCTTTTGAGCACTTGTGGGCTTGTAATTATAGTATGTACAACATACATGTTCTCAAAATGTGGTGTATTTAATTTACTGTTTATGAAGGACATCTTGAATTTCCAAAAGTATGAGTAGAAGATTGATGAGGAAGTTAACTTATGTTTTTTTAAAACTTTAAAGGAATCAATAATGCTTTTGCTTTAGAGGTCATTTGCAAAAGGAAATAATTTGTCAGATATGGGATGACTTTTAGAAAAGGCAAAAGCCAAGTACATAAATCTATAAAACTAGTTAGTCAATTGAAGTAAAGATTACCATTTATGGTGGCTAGACATGGAAGTAGAAAATGGTTTCATAATCTGAAAGAACAAAATTCTTTTGTTTGTGTTTTCAACCTTACTTGAAAACAAGTTAGCTAGAGTTTGAGAAAGTGCAAGATAAAGATCTTTTGTAATCTATAAAACTCTACGTGAGTGAAAGTGCACTATGGTCCCCCAAAATGTAATCACAAACATTGTTTTGTAGTATTTGATTTTTTTTTGGGTTGTAGTGCACTTTCACAATTGGCATTATTCTTGTGATTATTCAAGAAATTTGATTAGCTTGAAAGTTGGGCTAATTAGTTATGTAAAAAAATTAAATCAAATGATGAAGATTTAAAATATATGAATGTGGCATGGAACCAAAAGTACAAATGTCATGGCATCACAAAATGATTTTAAATTATATGTGATAAAGGATGTATAAATTGTATAGTCGAACTTTTAAATCTTGGTAGGTGGATCAAAATTGAAGTGATTGCAAATTGATGTGGTTGTAAATCACATTACATTTTGACTATTTGGTTTGTATGTTTCAATTTGAAATGTTTGGCTACTTGACTATATGTCATAAAAATTATTTTAATATCTTTAAATTATTTAAAACTTTCCAAGGGTTTTGACTAAAATGGTTTAACCCTAGTGTGTTTCTACCCACATGAAATTAGAGTTCTTTTTTTATTTTGCCACATGCGAAAATGTGTGTTGAAGAAGCACATCATGAACATGGGAAAGCATGGGAAAGGAAAGGTTAGGTGTTTCATTGTACTTTTCTTCTATTTGAAGAACGAAAATTCCTAGAGATGTTGTGAAGTTAATGTTCACCACAAACTCTTTACATTACATACGTTTTGTTGTTTAAATAATAAACATTTGGATGTACTTGTGACCAATGTTTTGTTATGGTGAATTTTTGACACATCGTGGCAAAAAAAAAGGGTTGCAATTCATACAAAGGATTTCTAGGGTGAAAATGGCCCAAAGTCACCATACTTTGATGAAATCACAATATTTAGATTGTAGGTTATAATAATTTTGCATACTACTGAAATATAATAAGGTTCCAAAAATTTCTACTTTCTTCTTTGATATATGACCAAATTTGTTTAAGTCCTTTTGTTGATGATCACTAATTCACTTACATCACAAAATTCGAAAAAAATGAACTCTTACTTGTAAGCATATAAGCTTTTTACATTATCTTAAAAAATTAATCACATATTCTTAAGAAAAGAATTCATTTTCTTTTACTTCAAAATATATATTGGAAATATTTTTTATACTAGATGGGTCGATGTTACAATATGCAATATGGTGTGCATGTGCGAAGCTTAACAAAAAGGTTTTGAAATTGTGAATTATAAATGTTCAAGACAAATTCTGGTTTGATTATTATTGTGCCAAGAGAAATATGAAGTATCGCCTAGAGCTCTAGGCCATTGACGATACATAAGAAAGAAAGAAAATGCAAGGCAAAAGCACATACAACCAATACAAAGATATGCACTCCCTAGAAAATTGTTTTTGCCACCAATCCAACTACTTGTAGATAACACTATTTTTTTTTTGCCATGAAAACTATATGTGTTATATACATTCAATATATTAATAGTGACCACATCCCCATCATACAAGTTTTGTTCTATTCGACCCCACAACTTTCGAAAGTTTGGTAATGCGGCTGCACGCATCCAAACTAGAAAGTCTTCATTGTGGTTCAAAGCAACACCTGGATTTAGTGCACCACCTCCAATCCAAGAATTTGTGGATGAATTTGTGGAATTTACATTGTTGTTTGGAAAGTTTGATGGTTGGGCACCAAACTTGACTTTGATGTCGGAACGCCAAGCAATTGATGTTTTGTTGATAGGAAGAGAAACATTGTTCAAAGTAAAGACATAAGAATCATTGAAAAAACTCCAAGCAATAAGGCCACATGGCACTATAGGATAGTTGTCAAGAAAATCCTCTGGTTTGCAAGAAGCCAAGTTGGAGCTTGTTACAAATTTCCCCTTAAGTTGGGCATCATCTCGACTTTTGACATATCTTCGGTGGTTTTGGTAAAAGTTTTGTAATTCATAATAGACATACACTGGTTGTTTCATATAATGTGGAATAGTCAAAGTGATTGTGCAATTTTTGGGTGTTGTTGGATCTTGAATGTAATTTACTTTTTGTGCAATGGTTGACAAGGTTATGTTTTGCAATGTTGATGCTATAATCAAACATACATCTTCATATCGTTTCACAATTTCAACCACGCCTCCAGCAGCATGAAGGGTGATAGATCCTATGGGGATGAAGATTGCCCCTACTAACATCAATGAGGCTATCACATATGTAGGGGTCATCACCGGTCTACAACCTGCCAATTCTTGTTGAGAAAACTTGGTGTATTTTGGTTTGTTGGATTTGATCTTTGGAGGTGTTTGCAACGAGTTTGGAGCATTATCATCAAGATGGGTTCTAGCCATGTTTACCACTCCATAAATCAAAGCATCCAATCTCAACAACAAAAGTGTTCATGGATAATCACAACAATTGGGCAAAAATTTTATGGAGAAAATTAATCCAATGTTAATTCAAATCATGTTGGAATAACTTTGTGGTTTTAGAATAGAATTGGGGGAATCTCATAGTGAGGAGGTTGAAAATCTATGCAATTAAAAATCTCTTCAAAAGTTGTAAGGAGGCCATTGTTGGTTTTACTCAACTTTCCATCTCAACTAGAGAGATATATGTCCATTTCTCATTTGCTATTATGACATTCAAGACTTTCATTTCCAATTCTTCTTCATGGCCTTTTATAACTTCACAATTTCCAAACAATGAACATTGTAAGAAAACCCATATTTATTTATTTATTTATTTAAATAAAAATTCTATTTCTGCACAAAATCCTTCTTAAGGCACCTTTCTTTCTCATGAGGATATTGTATTTGTGTCTACAACAATATGCCAAGACTGAAGTAGACTCTCAACCCCTTGTTAGAGGTCAATTATACAAAGGGCAACTATTTGGAGGGAGGTTAGGCATTCAACCAACCCCATAACTACTATAGATGTTGATAAACCTAAGTGCAATAAAATTGACAATGTAGTGCCATTTTTAATTTGAGCTCAAAGGATGGTAAATTTTAGAAGTGTGATGCAAAAGGCCCAAGAATATGTAGACTTTTCAGTTTGGTGTAGATGTTGTTTATATTCAATTTTAAAAAATAATAATAAGATATAATTTGGTGGGTTTTTTTTGTTATCCAAGGCTTTACAGGGATTGTGAAAAATGTTAGAAATTGGTATTGTGAAAGTAGGGGAAAAACAATATGCGAATGAATAGGATTGAGAGGAGTTGTAGGCACTAGGTTCTATCAACACATATATACATCTAATTTTAAACCACAATCATTTTGTAAGATATTGTTACAATTCAAAGGTTTGGCAAAAACTCAAATCCAATTCACTGACAATCTTTGAACATTCATATTCATGTGCACATTTTGTGGACATAATCTTTCTCTCTCGAAACTCCCCCACAAGATGGTGAAAAGTTGAACAAACTGCTCTGCTGAAAATGCCATCGACATATATCATTGTCGTGTAATCCCACAAAGTCAACTCTGAGGAAGATCTGAAGAGGCACTCTTGGCAAGCTTGCACCACTCATATAATCTGAATGAAGTTTTGACACATGATACAGTACTTCCCTGTCACTAAAGATTCTCATTCTCCCATGTTAGAGTCATCCTTCTTCCCTTCCAGCCATGAGGCCAACACCCATGTTCTATTCCCTTATGGCAACATGGCCAACACCCAGGTCCTGTTCACTTATGGCCATGAGGTCAAGACCCATGTTCATCAATATGGTTGACCCATCATGAACAAAAACAGGTTTTGAGGACCCAAGTTCAATGCCAAGGTTGAAGTTTTGCTCACAATTTCATGCTCACTTTGCTGCTCCTGATTCAGTCCATATGAGGAGCAGGTGGTCCTGCAAGCTCATCTTGAAGCTTGCTTTCTAGTTTCTTGACCGCCTTTCTCCACACAAGGGTAGCAGCTTTGATTGACGCCCTTAGCCCAGACTTTGACAAATCCTTCTCTTCCAGCATTTGAAAGTCTGGATTGTTGCTGCTAAGGCTTTCGGTTTCAGTTACTTCATCAACATTGGAGAGCGACCGTGGCAAAGATCCAATGTAGATATGATTGTCCAGCATGTAAGCTGCAATTTCCTTTTCTTCCTTGGATAGCTGAACTGTAGTAGTATCATAGAAATTCTTGGCCAGCTTCAACCTACTCTTGTTGTCACAGTAATCTGCAGCTCCTTGCTTGTCCAACCTGCTGCCATCAGGCCAATTTTCCACTGATTCTGGGATGCTTGTTGTACTTCCCGGTAACCAAAGTCTGCCATTTGCTTTGCTGCTAGTTCTAAGTTCATCCAAGTAGAAGCCATCAGAGGTGACTTTTGCCAAGGAGTTGATAGCTGTGTGAGGATCTTCTTCTGGGTGTCTTTGGACTGGTGGCAATGGAAACACATTGTCAGACTCTCCCTCAAGTTGGTTTGGCGGGCTTTGCTCAGATGGGTGTTTCACACTTTTTTTCCTCAGCAATCCTCCCCAAAAGCCTTTCCGCATTTCCATACTATCATCTCTCACCCTCTTTAGTAGATCCTGAAAAGATTCCAGTTTTTGCAGAGCAAAGAGGCTCACTTGGTCAGTGATACAACACAAACAATACATGGATTGTCTTCTCAAACACAAGATATTTCAGGATTATGCCAGCAAAAAAGAATTGTAAACTTGAAATGTCATCAAACTCCATACTTTGAGCAAATGGGTCTTTTTATTTGTGAATGGGTTCATTAAATTTCCTATTGTGATAGAATGCAGAGGAGGCAGAAGTAACAGTGGGTACCTGATCACACTTGGATTCAAGTTCTGTGCTCATGTGCATAGCAGCCATGCTATGAGGTGATTGGGCTGGTGAAGAAAGAGCAATATGCAAGGGACTCCCATGTGTAGGGGATGAACCTGCTGACTCTGCCTCATGAAGCAATGCCTGGAGCCACTTGTCAAGGTTGGATTTCCCAAGCTCACAAATCTTCTCATCATCAATATTTGGAGAAGAATAGTGAGCAGATGCTTCATTCCTCCGAATCCTCTCCACATGAGTTGTTAACACCTGGACCCCATTCTTTCTTAGTGAGAGTAGTAGGAGTAGCACTCTTCAAATCCTACCACTCTTTCATGGAGGTTTAGAAATTTGGGATCTTTGGGGGAAAGTCTCAGGGTGGCTTATGAATAAAAAGTTTTGCAATCTGCAAGCCTTTGGGCATTGAAGCACAGCATAAGGTGCAGATGAGAAAGGAAGAGAAGCATAAGGATGTTTGAAGCCTAAATATACCTCATGCAGTAGTTCATCGAGGCGTTCTTCTTGCTTGTAGTGAGGGTCTGTGTTGTCATCATCATCCCTCTCATCTTCTGCCACCCCTGTCTCCAGAACCTCATACCTGATCTCCCGGGGCAATTCATCCACATGCTTTAGATCACAGTGAGGACTACAGGTAGTCGCTGTTTCTTGTGATCCCACCTCTCTTGCAACATGATTTGGAACGAGGTTTGTTAGATGCTCTTCCAGACAGTGGAACACAGGTCCTCCTGAGGTGGTGGCAGCAGCAGCTCCATTGTCATGACCACCAGCAACAAGGTTTTCATCAAGATCAATTTCCTTGTTTTTCCCTTGAGGAGTTACTTCCTGTTTTGCAGCCATCTGTTGTATCATCTCAGTTTGGACCTCCACTATCTCTGCATCTGTATAGGTGCAGGTCTCATGATTCTCACAAAGTTCGCAGCTCATCTCATCATCAGCAAAATCACTCTCCCCTTCTTCTTCAGAAGTATCTGGACACAATCCTGACTTTCCATATTAGATAGTTGTAATGCAGAAAAAATCAAAGATAGATCAGAGCAGAGTTTTTGAGGCTAGAATTTTATCATGCTGGTGAATACTGTCAGGACAAAAAAACCCTAAACCTGGACAAGAATTTGCAATGGGTATTATCCTATTCTGCAATTGAACATCAACTTCCATTCTTACTTATCCTTTCCTCATTGTTGTCACCTGTAAGTTGATTGTCATCATCGGATTCCTTCTCAAGTTCTTCTGCACAACCATCACTCAAAGTACCCTTCTGTGGTAGTGGTGGTGCATCTGGTGACTCTGTCTTTTCCTTCACCAAAGGTCTGATATCCTGTCGAACTGCTGCTAACTGTGACGCTGCTACCACTTCTTTCACCCCACACTCTGGTAGCAGTAGTTCTTCTGAAAGACAAAGAGCTTTCACATCACTATCAGATACATGTTATGTCCCCTCTTGTGAGTATTCCATATAGTGTTTCTTCTGTAACAAACATGAAAGTTGCAGTTCAGGAAGATCAGATGATAAAACACTCCCTGGGAAGGAAGACATCAACAAACAAGCTCACCTGTATTCGGATGTACAACAGGACATTTGTGCAATAGTCTCTGCTTGTTTTGCTGTAGAAAACCTGCACTTGGATGATTCACCTCCAACTGCAGACAGTAAACCTGATCATGATCAGCTTTCTTGTCTTCACTATCGGTCTCACTAACTCCATCTGCTGGAACAATTGCCTCAACCACATCGTTCTCTTCATCAGTGGCTAGAGGTGATACACAGCTGCTCAGATCCACAATATCCCGTCCCCGCATCACAGGATGATGATTCTTCACCATCTGAGCAACATCAGGATTCAATTTGGCTCCTAGTTTCTCTCTCTCAGTATATCTCTGAAGCAGGTCTCTCTCGGCAGTTTCGCATGCTGACTTTTGGCATTCAAGTTGCGCCATCAGTGCATTGCAGGCTGCTTGATTAAGCCGAGCTTGCTCCTTATATGAAATACTTCTGCACAATCAGAGAAAGGATTTAAGAGTATCTTACATTCGGCTACCTCATATGGTTGGCCCCTATCATTCTTGCTTGAAACTTACTGCATAGTGTGAGAGATA
>Ga0116227_10002575_pt1 | contig 41017 bp, 26 predicted proteins | sample S1TSphgellanicum_FD_89693 | JGI IMG/M metagenome (GOLD analysis project Ga0116227, IMG submission 89693) | Host-associated microbial communities from peat moss isolated from Minnesota, USA - S1T2_Fb - Sphagnum magellanicum MG | ecosystem: Host-associated > Plants > Peat moss > Unclassified...
AAACCAGCAATGAAATGCTGACTATATCTACATGATCTAGACCAGACATGATCTATTCTCACTCCATGTGCATGATCTAGTCTGGTCTCAATTGCTGCAGAGTTCATATGACCACCACCCATTGGTGAGCAAACTTCACCAAGGATTGAGTCCTGTCATATTGTAAGGAATTTCTAAGATGTGGTAACCCTAATAGTGCTTCCACATTGGCATTCTTCTTGTGCACTCCGTTGCACAGTATCTATGATAGATAGAACTCTGCAGATCATATGACTGTCATAGTTAGTAATAAAATGAGTGGTGTGATTAGTGGGCTGGTGTGGGCACTTGTGTTAATTAGTCATTGACAATACAGTTTCCTGTTCATGTAAACAAACAGGTTGAGCTCTAACTTACATAGTCTATTTCCATCCACAGTATCAAATTGTAGAATGATTCACCTTTCAAGTCTGTGGAATTGCCATGTGTTGATGCCCTAATCTATGTTGTGATTGTGATCACTGGACTGGTGCCAGTCCTAGCAGGGATTAGTCATTGTGGTGATTTCAGTTTCCAATTTATGAATACCAGACAGATTATTTTGCAGAGAAAGGTAATTTAAGCATCCTCTGTGACAACAGGGACCTGAATGTACTTGAAGTGGACCCTATGAGGGTTGTAGAAGATTGCATGTCACTAGGAGTTGCATTGCAGAACACATATTCCTGAAGGAGATATACATCCAGATGAATGTATAGTACTTCTGTTGAGCTTGAGTTGACTGGTTTCATTGATGCTTTCAGTTCAAATTGAAAGCAGAGCTTTCTTGATGCTAAAATAGCCATTAGCTGCATGGCTGTATTAGCTTATTTGCTTGTTCAGGATCTCAAGCCGAGCTTCTTGATAGTTGATGGCAGGCAGGTTCTTCAATGTCTTGTTTGTGAACTGTGAAGAGATGACTTAATATCCATGATGGAGAATAGAGACAGGAAGAAGATAAGAAGATTCTGTGGATCAGCTCAGAATTAGTAGGCAAGAATACTCAAGATCTGGTGATTTGCATTTCAGCAGGGGGTTCTACTTATACATGAAACTGATTTCATTAGCTAACTCCTTTCTTGCATTTTGGGTGGCAAGACCACCCAACTCATTAAGTTCTGGTGCCTGTGCTTCCCCTGATTTCAGGCTCAGTCTTTGCTGATTTCATGCAACAACTGTTGCTGATCTATCTTTTCTTAACTAGTAATGGTGATAAGACTAGCACTAGATCACCTTGTCCTGTATTAATTCTTAGTTAGATCAGATTCTTAATTTGATCATCTCCAACATTGTTGTACCCAGCATCTCTACATCAGAATAGATGAGAATGACATGGTCATGGACTTTGTGACTCAAAGTAAGTCAGTTTGTGGCAACTGTTCAGAGGGAACTACTAGAAAAGTACGAAGAAAATAGCCAGATTTTTTGTGTTTGGTTTTCAGTGTGTAGCCAAAAATAGTGAAGGATGATTAAAGAAAGATTTGTACATCATAATCTGGTATATAGCCAGATTTGGCTAAATCTTCCTATGGATGATGATTGTCATTTAGGCTACAAAGAAAAGGTTCCTTAGAAAACCATTCATGAGCATGGCCCAAGACTGAAAATTTTGTAAGTCCCACGGTTGTTCAAGCAATGAAAAGTGGTCATATGAACCAGAACTTGTACACTTACATGCAATGTTTTCAAAAATTAATACAAGATATTGTTTCTAAAGCTAACATACTAGAACCCCATTGCTGGGGAAATAGCTATAGATTAATCCAAGCTTATATAGCTTCAATTCAAAGATTTTATTGTTAAAATATAATTAATACTTTCTTAAGAATATTCAAATATTATGATGCCCCTCTCCTACCCAACATTGTTTTTGTGGCTATTTTTTTTTTGTCCATTTGGTGAAATATTTATTAAAAAAAACCCTGTCGAATTTTCCTTTTTTTTTCAAAAAATAAAAAATAAAAAACTCATGTTTCTACACATTGTTTGAACAAGTAGCCAATATATAAAATGATTTTAATAAATTCCTACTTTCATAGTTGATGTATAACCAAACATGGTTAAATGTCCTTTTGGATAATTGCTAGTGTGGCAATATCACAAAATTGAAAGAAAAAAACACAACTCATACTTTCATTATTTATACTTATGATTTATACATTGTAAGGAAATATAGGAATAAAATTGATAAACTATTATTTTAAAACATCTACAATGGTAAAAACATTATTGTAATATTTAGGATCATTTACATGAAAAAATTTGTAACGATATTTTATCAATCAATATAAAATATGTACAAAGATTTGAAATTCTTCATATTAAGCATTATACATTGATTGGAGGCCATTTTGGGTACAATAATATCATGTAGTTAGTTTTTGACATTACTAATAATTTTGTATGGTAGGAATATGTTAAGGAGTTTACTTATTCTAACCTTTCAACTTAAGCAAAAAAATTCCTTGTTGTTATCCACATTTTGTGAGTAGATTTTTTGAAAATTGCAAATCATTTGAAATGCCAATTTCCATGGAGTTTTTCATTAACCAACCATGTTTTCATATCTAATCTATTTCGGTGGTGATATATTAACCAACAATTTTGACTCATTCTTTTTGTCTTCACATTATTTGTTAAATTATGTATTTTAGTATAATGATATCCTTATTTGAATATTTTTTAGATTTTCACCTCAAATTTGCACGTTAGTGTGAAGGTCAAATACTTTTTTGCTTTCCACCTACACATGGATGGACAAGTTGAATTTAGGTCAATCAAAAGTCTTGGTGCAAAATTTGTTGTGCAAGACCAATTATCATCCAATATATAAGTAATTGAAAATATCTCGAACTACTAGACTATTACAAGTTTAAAAAAACCTAACACAAAACTTATGATGTATTGGGATAATTATAATTATATTTAATAACAAGTTGCAAACAATTTTAGCCAAATTTTAGATTTTATAAAAATATCAAGATTTAAACTACAAAAGGACCCACTATCCTTTTATAAAGTAATCCCCATAACTCTTAATAGTGTGTTTTGATTCAAATAGACGTTTGAAATTTGTTTTAGTTATGTCAATAGGGTTTGTGAACATTCTCAAAATAATTGTAAAATGATGTGTTAATGCCCATAAACATTTGCCAATGAACATAGCTATTGTAATTGGCAATGTGATATTATGGAATAATTTGAGAATTTTTTTGATCTATATTCACATTCACCTTTGACCTCAATCAATAAACTTGGTTTGGAATTGTCACTTCAATTATTGATGCATATCAATGTCCTCACAATGAAACTTGAAAAGTATAATTTGTGTTGATTGAATCAAAGAGCTCAATTCAAAGCACCATGCATTTGGCTACTTGATGGTGATGAACAAACCAAGTCATGGATATTTTAATCAATCTAGAGGTTGTATAATTTTGTAGGCTATTGAAATTAAACTTAATTTCTAACTTTGATTATAATTGTTTGTAATTTTGTTGGTTAAGATTTTTCAAAAACTCTTGTAAGTTTTGAAGATGGGAAAATGATTGCCTAGACCCTAAATGTTTTCTAACCATGTTGTTTGTCAATATTTTATTTATATGGTTTATTATGTTTATACATCCAAACATCAAATTTGAAGGTGTAACCCAAAATGAAAGTGTTTACTATGTGGATGGAAGTGTATTAGAAAAAATCATTCGTGTTGTTTAATGAGCTTATAAAAATCTATTTGCAAAAAAAAAGTGCAAATGAACTTTAAAATTAAACAAAAAATGTATTAAAAAAAGGAGACAATTAATTTGTGTTTAGATCTATTTCAATACAAAATATTCCAAAACAAATACTAGCTAAATTAGGATGTAACGATTGTTGAATATTTAAAGGTATCATAAAATATATTTTTTATTTTTTAATTGTTAAAACATATTTAAGTTTTGACACATACTATGAAAAAAGTCTATGTAATATAAATATATTTCACAATTATGTGTATCTCAAAAAAATAAAAAATTCATTAAAACATAATAAAAATTACAATTCGAATAAATTAATGGACATTAGAGAAAAATAATCTTACATTTGGTCATTCAACTAAAAAAATCGAATGTATAACAAAAATGATCATCCAAATTGTTCATATTAATTTTTTATTAGAACTTGGATGTTTAAAAATATGTTTTTCGATGTTATTACATTTATAAGGGTTGCCAATATGACTTCAACATTTTGAGTTTTCCAATTGTTATAGACTTCCAAGTGATCAAATGACACTGTTATTTATCTTGAGATATCAAGGAGGCCTTGGTTGAAAAGTTCACATATACAATGTATTATAATGAGAATTTAATGATCAATAAGTTTTTTTTCGGAAATAAGGAAAGCACATTAAAAAAAAACTAGGATATATATATAATATCATAAATGAATGTTAAGTTGATCACAAATCATTGATTTTGACATTGATGAATTTTTCATTGAAAATTGAATGTGTGGAAATTGCGATGTGAACTATATTTGGAAAACCCAAATATAATGTGGAGATTGAGGAAAAAAATATAGAAAATTTGATTGGTAATAAACATATATACATATTAAGAAGAAGAAATTTCAATTGCACTCATGAAGTGCCATCCCTTTTTCCACGAGTTGCAAGGATTTTAAACACATGATTATTAAGGAAAAAACATAAGCACCATATGCAATCCAAGCTACTAAGACATCATATTGCATTTAAAGCTCAACAAATGATAACACTATCTAGCATTAGAAACACACGTTGACATCAATTGTCGTGTGCAAACACACATCCAAATCCTTGTACCCAATTGAAGCCTACTTTGAATTACAAGCCATTAATCTATAAAACAAAGGGAAAAAATCAACAATAGTTTTATAGTCTTAATTATGAGCCAACATAAGGTAAGCTTAAAAAAAAATTCAAATCCCTAATCACATCCTCCATTCAAAGTTCAAACCTTAGATCAACATCCACCCCAAGAAAGTAAATCAATTTGTCATCCTTCAAGATCTTGAGTCAAAGCTTATGATGGTGGTCATGAAGCCCACATTGCCCCGCCTTTCGCCCTTCACATATATACCTCACATTATCAAAGGTCAGATTACTTGTTACTTTGTCAATAACATTCAAAGAGAAATGAGTGTTGAATCTCTCACTCAAGCTACATAATTTTCTACCTCACTACAACAAAAAGAACACCTCACTTTTGTACACATCAATACCTTTGTAGTTTGAATTGCACCATTATTTTGTCTTTGGGCTCCTAACAACTTCATCATGCATACTTTTTGGTGGGTCCTTGTGTTATTGTTGTTGGCATTATTGTTGGTGACACTCCTTGACAAAACTTTGATCATGTAAAGGCTCTTGAGCAAAGAAGCCCTTCCTTTGGACCTATGCGACCCAACACCATGGGTCCAAGTAATAACACACCCTCTCATAAAAGGAGAAATGAATGAATGAAAGAAAAAAAGACCAACTCTTTCAACTAGGTTCATATTGAGGTGGATTGATATGTATCCAGAAAGTTCCAATCCTAGCAAAAACAAGTCATGCACTTCTAGAATTATTAACTAATTGTTTTTGTGAATTGGGAGCATTTGGGAAAAGAATCCTAGCTAAATTACAATTTTCATAATTGAAAATTATGGCTTACCTATGATCTCAATGATATGTGTACTTGTATGCAAAATGATAACATCAAAATATTCCTAGTAAAACCTATAAATGGGACAAACCCTAATCTTGTGAAATCTAAGTGGTTTGAAAAGGGGGGTTTTGTTTTTCTTTCAATTTTGTGATATTAAAATTTGGCAAAGTTTTCCCCAAAAATTAGTGGAGTTTACACTAGAAAAACCAAAAGAATTCAATTGTTTTGTCAAAAAAATATGATGAAATTTGTCCAAAAAAATTTGCTGGTTTTGACCATAGAAAATCTGGAGGTCCATCAATGATTCTTCAAGATCACTTGGCAATGTGGACCATTGTTTTTTCCTTTCACCAACTTGTATCGTTAAGGTATCTACATAAACCAACACTAAGACTTATGAGTCTTGTAAGGTGTCAACCGAGGATGCCCACAAAGGATGAAAGTAGCTTTAGGCTCAACTGCAATTGAATTCTACAATTTTTGCATGTAAATGGGGTTGTTTGCAAGACTCCATAATGTTAAGTTTAGGTTAAGATTTAGTTGAAGAATTGGATGTTTAGGTTAATGGTCTAATTCACACTAGACTTTTGTATAATTTTCCTCCCAGAAAAAAAAGCAACAAAGGAGGCTTGAAGTTTGCCAACCTAGTGTGATTGAGTAGGCCTATCCCATTCACCTTACTTTGCAGGTAATCCATCCTTTCTAGCAATTTGGTTGCTTGTCCTCGCCCCCAAGATATGACCCCAAAACACTCACATGGTCTTTTTTGGTGCTCAATTTATTTGGTGACCATTGCAATAGTTTGTTGGCTCTACCCCAAGAGAGAAGAAACTTTGCATATAGGCGACGTTTGGAATATTATTTTGACTTGAACTGGGAACCAATTCATGAATTTCAAATGACTATGTTTGAACTAGTGTTGGTCGGGTGCCACTTTTGGGTGTGTATGAACCATTGATTCCAATTTCAGTTAGAAAGAACTGAACTGGAACCTACCCTTCTAGGTTACCATGTATGCTAAAGTCATCTTATAGAATATATGTGCATTTCAATATTTTTCAATGCATGTGATTTAAGGTTATGATGGATTTTCCCCAAATTATGATGACTAACTAATAGCTAATTCGTGCTTTTGACATGTGATTTCATTCATCAAATTAATTAATTAGAACAAGACTCTAACCATATACTCTTGGAACCATTTACCATATCTTCATGATTCTCCTATAGTTTGTTGTTTTGGAATGCCCAAAATGCATTATGAAAGATGTTGAATGGTTTCATTTTATGTTTGTTGATTTTAGTATATCATATGTTCATGTTTGCAATGCCAACTTCACTATTATATCATATGTTCATGTTTGCAATGTTAACTTTCACAACTAGTTGTCTCTCCACTTCCCAATGAATTGTAGGTGTAAACATAAATTATACAGATTTGGATTTATGTATATAATTTGTGTATAGGGTACATGTAGGGCAAACATATGATAAATGATAAGTTTTTAACCCTTACCCTTACATCATGGACACAAGAAATAACCTTAGGGCAAGTATAGTTGATATTGAGTAAACTTAATATATACCCTTACCCTAAGATATATCAAAAACAATATACCCACAAAAACACTGGTAGATACGCAAGGGCAATATGGTATGTCAAATTGCTTCGACTTAGATAGTTGGTTCAAGGCCAGCCAGAGGCAAGCAACTAACTCTTCATGGCATAACTCGGTGTAACCCATTAGACCACCAGAGTTTCTTTAGAAAAGTTCAATTTAGTTGAGCAAAAAACCACAAAGAACGTTTGCTTTGAAAACTCTCTTGCCAAGGCTGCTGGAATAGTAGTATTCCTGCACCTTCTTTTATATCTATATATGTATATATTTGCAATGACCCTCCCAACTTTCCTCCCCCCAACAGTGCGAGCAGTTTACTAGTCTTTGAACATCCTTGGGTCTTTCAAAATACATGGAAAAAGTGACAACTTTTCCTTCCCTTTGCTTATGGGTGTGCATTAAATCTCTAGAGACATTTTATCATGGTTGTGCTCATCATCATCATCATCATCATCATCATGCCTTCAATTTGAAAGGAAGGGTTGGCCTTTGTGGATGAAAGGATATCATCATCAATCCTGGCCTTTGAGACTGAGATTTCTCTGAGACTTGCCATTACAAGGCAAATCACATTTAAGGAAATTGCATCGGATGGAGGATTTAAGTTGGCCTTATTCATATTGAGCCTGTAATATTGTGAAGGAATTTCTATTTTTTATTTTATTGGGAATATTTTCAGAGTGAAGGATTCTTGAAAAAAAATTAATTGATTGAAAATATAAATATAATATTGTGACAAATGTCTGTAACTTTAGTGTAATGCGAGTCACATTAAACATCACATATTTTACATTGTAATGGATGAAACCACAAAGTTTATCTCACGCATGTGTCATGTACCATGGCCTACTGCTGCCCCAGAGAAAAATCATTCTCTGATATACCCTAGTTTCAGCTAGCCTGGTTAGGCACAAATTAATTATTTTTTTGAAATTGCCAAAAAACCTTGAAATATTAAATGCATGCCATGCCAAAAAATTCAATGAAGCTCTGAAGCACAATAATTTCAGTATTTACTATAATGTCGAATTGTAAATTATTATTTTTATTACTGCCCAACATAACTGACCAAAAATAAAAATAAAAATAAAAATTATTAGGCACCTTGCTGCTGAACCAGCCAAGGTAGGGTAGTGAGATCGGAGAGCTAGCACCAGCAATCACAGCTGAACTGACAAAGACCTAACTAATGGTCGGGTTTTAGAGCTAACCCTAAGATCAACAGATTTTGAATGAAAGACAATTGAATGAATGATAAAGGAGAAGGGATGTGGATGAAAAGTCCAACAAAATCCACAAATCTATTGCACCACAAAAGTTTCCATTTACCGCAGTTTATGCCTTTTTCTACAGCCATAGAATTGTATAGTGGGGCCTTGACACTTGGAAGTGACAACATGGCCATTTGAGATAGAGCCATGGTTCCTCTTGTGAGGTAAACTTTTGTGGGTTAGGGTCTAGGGTTGGTAAGCTATGTGGATTTCATCCATTCTTATGTCAGGTAGGTAAGCTTTGTGGATTTCATCCATTTCTATCTTAGGTAAAGTGTGAGATTTCATCCATCTTTGATGTGAGGTAAAAGTTTGTGATTTCAATCCATAATTTCTACGTGAAGTAAAAACTTTGTGATTTTTACAATTGCTTCAAATTCATCTCAAGTGGACTCCGGAGTCCAACAAGCATCATCATCATCATCAGCATTCATGAAAACCGGTTTATGTATAGAATCAACAGAATGGAAGGATAATGTTCAAATGCCGTGTTGGATGCAAATGTTGTTTCTTTTCAAATAGTGTTTTGGAAAAATAGCCATTTCAATCACCAAAAGTCCCAGCAGAAGAAGAAGAAGAAGAATGGGCGAAAAAACAAAAAAAAGAGTAAAAATCACAAGATCTAATATAGATATTTGGATCCTGTAAGTAGCCAAAAATATATAATGATGATTCAGATTTTTATACTTTCACATGTGGTTTATAGCCAGATTTGGCTACATCGCGAAATCTTCCTATGGATGATTTGCCACTTTTGCTGAATTTTTCCGATTGGCTATACATCACAAAATTCCTGAACAAAAAAACACTCCCATATTCACCCCACATACGCATACATGTATGTACCCACACACGCATACGCGTATGAACCGAGACATACGCGTACGCATACGAATCCAGCACATTGGAGAACGCATACTAGGCACCCCAGACATACGTGTACGTAGATGTAACCGGAAAGTACGCGTACGCGTATGCATCCAGAACATACGCATACGCACATGCTCTTTCTGTTCGGCAGAGCTCTAAGCCCATCCGAAGACGATCTGCGCCGCCAGTCATGAATTTTTTGGTCCCGTTCGTCAATCCCTTTTTGGTTTTTGTCGTTTTTCTTCCGATAAATTTGATCAGAAGGGAATGACAAGAATTCTTGAGCTCGCATCGTGGGTGACTGGTTACTGAATCGGTAGGAAAAATGGGAAGCTTTTGGTTCTTCTTCCCCCCCCTAGTACTAGTGTGCAGCTGTTGCATTCATCTTCAAGTCTCCGCTTCATCATCGTCATCGATTCTTGTTTTGTGATGCTTTTTTTTGCTTTCGACACCAGAAGCTTAGAATTCATGCATGAGCAAGTTATAATCTGCACTGGTTACTAAGAGTCGACATGTCCACATTAATCTAGTATACACAAAGGCGCCGGGCACCCATCAAGAGCTAGGCTGCAATAGACCGCGAGACGACGTTTTTGTGTTTTTTTACAATCCTAGAAAGTTCTGCGTCTCGACAACTGCCTTGTTGGTGTCACCATCGTCGGTGGTCGTGGTTTCGCTCCTGATCTGGTCGGCTAAGTTCGCATTCTTGAACTTCATAGTGGGCCAGATCGATCCAGAAATGCTTCTGATTCTGTTCAATTTCTCGCCGCAGCTTTTGGGTTCGGCTTCCACGAGTAGTTGCACCACCTCACGCATGGACGGCCGGCTGCGTGGATGTCGACTCAAGCACAGCACCGCCACTCTCAACAACAGGATCATGTCGTCGTGCGACTCCCTGCCGAGACGCGGGTCGAGAACTTCATACAACCCATCAATGCTCTGAATTTTGTCCATCACCCATTTCACCAGATCAACACCTTCGCCAAAGGTCGACTCCACTGGCCTCTTTCCTGTCACAAGCTCCAACAACACGACGCCAAAGCTGTAGATGTCGCTCTTCTCCCCCACATTCAAGGTGTATGCGTACTCTACATGAGCAGTCAATCCCAACACCACCAACAACAAGAAATGTTAGCTCGAAAACAAGGACAGTGATGATCAATCTATGAATCCTTGATCCGGCATGAGGCACAGCAGCAGCAATGGTCTTGTTTTAGGGTTTGTTACCGGGAGCAATGTAGCCATAAGAGCCTGCAACTGCGGACATGGACTCGCCCTTCAATGTCGTAATGGTGGTGGTTTCCAGGACGCGAGCAAGCCCGAAGTCAGCAACGTGCGGCTCGTAATCGGCATCAAGGAGTATGTTGTTGGACTTCACATCACGGTGCACAATCTGTGGCAGACAGTCGTGGTGCAAGTACTCCAAACCCTAAAACACCACAAAAACAAAAACATGTCCCATCCCTCTCTGCATAAGAGTTGTGCAGCAGATCGATCCAGTACTCCGCGCCGCGACATACATACAGCAACGGAGAAAAAAACATGGGTCGTGAAGATCTCGACGAGCAAGTCTCATTTAGGGTTCAGGGGTTAGCTACCACCTGCGCTGCGCCGAGTGCAATCTTGTAGCGCATAGCCCAGTCCAAAGTGCCGCCTTTGGTGCTGTGCAGGATGTCACCCAAGCTGCCGTTGGGCATGTACTCGTAGACGAGCAGGTTTGATTCCTCGTTGGAGCAACAGCACAAGAGCTTGACGATGTTCCGGTGACGGATTTTCCCTAAAGTCTCTACCTGCATGGCATTGCATTCATGACCCCCCAAAGAAAGAAAGAAACAAAGATCAGAATAACATACATGATCACAGAATTTCTACAACTCGCAAGCTACAGTGTATCCATCGAACTTTGTGTGAATACTCGGAAGAAGCAGCTGCGATTGCGCATCGAGGATCGGATTCTGTTGCAAGAGTGATGATGAAGAATGTAACCTAGGAAGAGTTCGGAACTGATTATCAGCTGAGCTCCTGCATGGCGCCTACAGTCGAGAATTATTACCTCAGCTTTGAATCCGTGATCGTGTACTGCTGCATGATCGCCTGCAGGTTTGCTCTCACCCCATCCCAGCTTCTTGACAGCCACGGCTTGGCCGTTGCCAAGAACAGCCTTGTAGACTTTGCCGGATCCACCGCTTCCGATGACATTGTCGGGATCATTGCAGAATTCCGCTATCTCGTAGTCCCGCACTACCATCTTGTGGAAGGAAGTCAGTTGCCACGAGGCACCAAGTCCCTTGCAGCGTTCCTCCTGGAAGGTTTTGTACCTGCGGTAAAACCAGCAGGAACCGACCACGAGTATGATCGTCGCCGCAACAAAAGCCCCCACCACTACAAACACCATGGGTGCTCCTCCTCCTCCTCCATTGCTAGACTTGCTGCTGCTCGTCGCTGCAGCAGGTTGCAAGCTGCTACCTCCTCCTACACATGTCGTCGAGTCGCCGCTGCTGCTACCCTCTTCGCACAAATCAGGATTTCCTTTAACATTTGCGACATCGAAAAGACCCGACGGCAACACACCAGAAAGATTGTTGTAGGAGAGGTCGAGATTCTCGAGTGGCAAACTGCTGAGCACTGCCGGGACATCACCGCTGAGACTATTGTGCGAAAGGTCGAGGACTGTGAGGCTGATTAGCTCGCCAAGCTCACTGGGAATCTCCCCGGAGAGGAGATTCGTCGAGAGGTTGAGAGTGCTGAGCTGCGTACAGTTGCCGAGTGTTGCTGGGATCAACCCAGTGAAGCTATTCTGACTGAGATCAAGCCCATTGAGTTGAGAAAGATTGCTAATCTCTGGAGGGATGAAACCCGAGAGCTTGTTGTCCGATGCAACCAGCTTTTGCATGAGAAGAAGCTTGCCGATTTCTTGCGGAAGCGGACCTGAGAACCCATTGCTAGAGATGTCGAGAGTGGCTAACTGGGAAGCGAATCCGATGCTGGAAGCAGCTATGCTTCCGTTGAAGAAATTGTTGTTGACTGTGAGAATCTGCATCTGGGGTGCACCCCAAAGACCATCGGGAATGGGACCCCACAGTCGATTCTTCTCGAAACGCACGCGAATGAGACTGCTGCAGTTGCCATACACATCAGGGATAACACCCGAGAACATATTCTCGAAGAAGATGAGCTGATTCAACTGCTGTCCATCGCAAAGATGCGCCGGAACAGCTCCTGAAAGCAAATTCGTCGACACATCGAAGCGGACAAGCTTGCTATTCACACCCAAATTCTCGGGAATATTTCCAGTGAAGCGGTTGTCGAAGAGGACAAACTCCGTCAACTCCGGAAGCTCAGCCATACCCGATGGTATGGACCCATTGAACGCATTCTGCCAGACATGGAAGCTCGACAGGTTTGTCAAATTGGCGATGGACTCTGGCACACACCCACTCAACTGATTCTGCGACACATCCATCAGCGACAAGCTCTTGAGGTTTCCAATGGTGACAGGAAGCTCTCCAGACAACTGGTTGGAGTAGAGCTCCATCACTTCCAGCTGCTTAAGCTCCATCAGACTCAAAGGAATGGATCCTGTGAGCTGATTCTGCGACAAATCCAAGTTTCTCAGCTCTGTCAAGTTCAGGAAAACACTCTCAGGTATGCTCCCGGAGAGAGAGTTCTCGTTTAAGTACAGAGTCTCAAGAGCCCCCAAGCTGCCCAGGAAGTCTGGAATGGTGCCAGTAATGTTGCAAACTGCGAGATCCAGGTAGTGTAAGCTGGGCATCAAGCGGATCCAGTCTGGGATGGGTCCTTGCGTGAAGTTGCTGGAGCTCAGGTCCAGGATTTGGAGCTTGGTGAGATTGGCAAACCAAGAGGGCACAGGTGCAACTGTGAAATCGGCAAGTCCCAGATGGATTTCTATCAGGTTTGTGAGCTTGCCAAGGCTGGATGGCAACAACCCAGATAGATTTGCTGCTTGCAGATTCAGCCGCTGTAGCTTGGGTAAATCTCCAAATGTATCAGGAATGGGTCCTGCAAAGCTTGAGTAGGAAAGATCCAGAATTTCCAGATTTGTCAGCTGTGAAATGCTTGTGGGTAATGGACCACCCATGTATGTCTGACTCAGATTTAAGCTCACTAATTTGCTGCAGTCAAGCAAATCCAGAGGAAAGGAGCCTGCCAGACTTGTGTTTCCCAAGTCCAAAGTTGTGAGATTCTTCAGCTGCCCTGCAAAAGCAAGCAGTCAAAAGCACAAGCCCCCACCACCCCACACACACACACACAAAGTTCAGTGTCAATCCCACCAAGTCTTTGTAACTCTCAATCTTTGTGGCCAGCTGACTATATTGTGAATGTACCCATCTGCACTATTAGTTTTCAAGCAGTTTTTGTGGTGTGCTATATTGTGAATGTAACCCATCTGCACTATATTTGAGCCAGTTTTTGTGATAAATTATACTGTGAATGTACCCCCCCATCTGTGCAATTTTAAAATGGTATTCAAAGAATTTTTCAACTTAGAGGAGGGATGCAATCACTGCTAACCAAAGAGAGACCAGAATTAGGGCTGGTAAAATTTATTTATGTGGAAAGATATGCTTCAACAGCCTTAGATTTCCCTCACTTTTGACAGCTAATTTTCAGATGAAACTGGACTCAAATGGGTCAGTATGTGACTTGAGAAAGCTTTGTACATCATCAAAGTTGTCAAATTCCCAGAGAAAAAGTATGACAAGCAGGAACCAACAACAAGGAGGAGGGTCCTTCAGTGCTCTTTGCACTTTTGTAACATAAAACAAGAACAAAGCAGCAGTACATATTTGGCCCCCAATATAAAAAGTTCATTACTTAGCTCTACTTAAACAGCTCAGAACAACCAAACAGATCAAGAGAAGTCAAAAGGGAAAGAATGAAAGGCACCACCAACTGTAGCAGTCTCTTGACCACTCCCCTTAGCAACCAGTTCACCCACCCTCAGCTGGAAAAAAAATACAATTGCTTGAAAAGAGATTTATTAGAATTTATTTGGAGTTTCAATACATTACTGGGTTTAGACATCATGATTTTGGAATATCTTGCTTTTCGTGATTGGCAGAGAAAACTTGTTCAAAATTACATTTATATGGAAAAAATGAAGCAAAAGGAGGGCCTCCAAGAAAAAAAAAAAAAACCCATAAATTTGAATGCACAAATCCAACACCGTTGTTGATTAATTTTCCTAGTGAGTACAATTTTACTGGAAAAAGAATAAGAAAACCCAAATTAAAAAAAGCTGGTTAAAATGGTGAGTGTGACAAAAAGCTTTGTCACATGAGAACAATCATGTCCAGCTTCTGAAACAGGACAAAAGATGGGCCACCAACACCAACAGTAATAATTTATGGGAAGAAGGCCTCAGCCATGATACTAACTAGTTAGCTCAACAAAAGCATAAAGGAGGAAACAGATTCCAGTCACCAAACAAAAACATAAAAGCAAGATTTAAGAGATGACCAAAAAAACCAAGAAACAAAGAGACCGATCTGATATGCTTTTTAAAAAGGAAAATTTACAAAAACTCAAAGAGGAAGACAAAAGAGAAAACAATAACAATAAAAAAAAAGACTTCAAGAATATGAAGCTTCCTAAAAAATTGCTTCTAAAAAATGAAGAACTTTTGATTTTAAAAAACCCCAAGATGCAGCATGCTTCCAATAAATTGCTAATTCTCAAAGATGGGATGATAAAATATTATGAAGACTTTTGAGCAAACCTCAAGATGCAATTTGTTTCCAACAAATTGATTAGACTTTAAAGATGGGATGATCTGAAAATATGAAGACAAGTTTTGATCAAACCTCAAAGATGCAATTTGTTTCCAACAAATTGCTTTGACTCAAAGATGGGATGATGATCTGAAAATATGAAGAGAAGTTTTGATCATTTAAACCTCAAGATGCAATTTTTTTTTTCCAATAAATTTCTTAGACTCTTGAAGATGGGATGATCTGAAAAAATATAAAGACATTATTGGTTTTGATCAAAATCTTGAAAGCCAAAAAGCCATGTGAGAGAGATTTTAGGTTAGACATGGCATTGGGAACTTGAAAGGGTCCAAGCTTGGCAAAGAGAGGTGTTGGAGAAGAGTGTATGTAGTATGAAGAAGAAGAAGAAGAAGTTAGAAGAAGAAGTTCAATGGATTTCAGAGGCTTTTTTGTTGAACTTACCCAGTACATCTTGTGGAACTTGGCCTGCGATAGGGAAATTTGAGAGATTGATGGCAGACACCCAGTTTCCTGTGCATGTGACTCCTGTCCAGTTGCAAGGAAGCACATCTGTATCCACCCAGTTTGCAAGCAGATTGTAATCATCTGTTATGTTTCCCTTGAACTGCAACAGCGCTTCACCCTCCTGTGACAATCCATGTACTGCAGATCTAGTAGTGTGAAGCCAAAGCCCCTGGAGCAGTAACAGCACATATACTTTGTCTTGTAAATGTCTCCAAGTCTTCCACAGTAGCAGCTTGTTCATGTCCATGGTCTAGTTGCTTGATCAAATTCTGCTTCCAAAGTTGTAACAAAATTTCACAAAGCCTGCTCAAGTATTATAGAGAGCTTGCTAGATTCGACTCAGGCCAGCAGCTTCAACATTGAAAGATTCTCGCTGGATTTTTGTTGGAGACAGATCTTGAGAGTAGTACTGTACTTCCCAAGTTCTGATCTGTTTCCTCTGGTGACCCCTGCTGCAAGTGATTGCATCTAATCTCCACAACACCCACAAACCCCAATTCTATAAAATCCATCACTATTCATGATCCGAGCAATCCTGATCTCCTCACCTGCAAACAAGTACGTGCTTTTGATCGATCTGATGCAGAGCTTATAGATCTTGATCTCTGCATGCAGCAGCTAGCTAGCTAGTACGAGGACGTAACTTCAAGAAAACAAAGACAGAATAACAAAGCGAGACTTTGGAAAGCAGGAAGTGGAGCTGGAACCGAGCTGTTTCGATCGATCCCATGGCCAGTCAGCCAGGCGATTCATCAATGGACTTGGCATCAGACTTCTACAGTATTTCCTGCGGAATATACCCGTGTTGAGCAGCTAGCTCGACTGGGTGTCGTGTGTGTGTGTGTGTGTGTGTGTGGAGAAATGAATGCAGTAGATGAGCTAATGACTAGAAAGAGAAAAAAAGACTGAAAACTAAAATTTACTTGCAGCAGTATGCATGAGCTTCAGATCAAAGCTGATCGGGGACAGCAAAACTCCTCTAGTCCAGCTCCCTTGCTGCGGGAGGATCAGGACACGCTCACTTCCTCCTTAGATGATCAGATGAATCACAAAAACAAAAAACACAACCAGCACGTGAAGGTGGTGAGGTTGCAGGAGGCCAGGGGTAGTGAATGCAGCTGCAAGCACTTTTTCCCAAGTCGAACTAGGTGACAAACTGATTAATTCTCTGGCAACCAAACCAAACAACCAACCGACCACATCGATAGACAACGGCAGCAGCAGACATGAGCAGCCAGAGATTACAACACTATTGTTAATGTGATTCTCCTCCTCCTCCTCCTTTTCCTGCTGCTGCTGGTCCTCCTCCTCTTCCTCCCTCTCTCTGTAGTAATACTACAGCTGCTGCTGCATCATGATCAGCTTCTCTCAATACTGCTTTCTCATCAAATGGGGTTTTTTTCTGGGGTTCTTTTTTTTCTTGTAAAGCTGGAGACACCGACGCAACATAGACATCATAGCGCACTAGTGATGATCATGCTGGAAGGATCTGGATCTGAGTAACAAAAACCCAAAAAGACAAAAAAGAAAAAACCCAGGACGCGAGCAGCCGCAACTCCATCGCCGGCGTTTCCGGAAGAGACAGACACAAACAGAATAAGACCAAGAAGACGACGAAGAAGAAGAAGAAGAAGAAGAAAGCAGACGCCAGCGGTCGCCCTCTAACTAAGGTTACGATTCTAACTCAGGTTTCAAATGATCACTGAATTCACCAACCGCTGGACCCGACCGGACCACATAAGTGGCTATTGACAGGCGGGTATTACCCAACATATTGATAACCTAGAAACTGCCACTCAAATTTGTCTGGTATTGATAACCTAACTGGCATCCAATATTAAATTTATTATTATTTCAAAAAAAAACACCTTCCTGGCGGTTATGAAAAAATCAAATAACCGGACACACTGGACTGGGACCACTTTGGTTGCAAACCTTAATATTCTAACTATGGTTTCAAGAGCTCACTTGCACCATAGCCCGGAATGGACCACTTTGGTCGGATAGGTACCTTAAAAGGTATTTATTCTAAGGTTTTTATAAAACTCACTTTCACAATAGCCTAGACCACTTTGGTTGCAAACCTTGGTATTTTCATTAAGGTTTGAAAAGCTCACTTTCACCACCACAATCCGGACCACTTTCACCATAGCCTGGTCCACTTTGGTTGCAAACCTTAATGTTCTAACCAAGGCTTTGTGAAAGCTCACTTCAACCACCATAGCCTAGACCACTTTGGTTGCAAAACCTCAATAAACTTTCTTACTCAAGGTTTTAAGATTTCACTTTGTTTGGTGCTCTTGTTCCTTCCTTTCAGCACAAAGAGTAATGGATTTTTATTTGCTCAAAAGAAGTCACTTACACTTGTTTATGAAATTTTGAATTTATGAAAGTTTCAAAAATAAGGTATTTTGATTTTGGATTTTGGATGTGTTTTTTGACATCATAATTCATGAGTTCAAAATCAGGTATCTATTATTATTATTATTATTATTATTATTACTATTATTATTATTATTTCTTTTGGGACTTCTTTTTCTTGACATCTTGAGTTCAAAGTAAGGAATTTTTACCTATTTAGGAAATAGATTTATACTTAAAAAGTAAATTAGGCTTACAAGTTTTTCAAACGAACTTCCATGAAAGAATAACCATCTTAAGTTTTTATTTTATTTATTTATTAACTTTTTCTATATCTATCAATTGATAAATTTTTATCATATTCATTTGATACAATGTGTCAATAAATATTTACATTACATTCACCCCATTTATAAGTAAATACGGAGCCAGTAAAGTAGTGTAATTTAGGATTGTAAGCTTGATCATGCCTTTCCTCCTTAAAATTTGGCCTTAATTTTTAGAGAGCCATGATCCATCCAAGGTACCCATAAAGAGATTATGGGTACTTGGATTTCATGCAAATAATAATTTTGAGTAAGAAATATATGGGATGGTTTTGTTCTTGATTATAAATATTCTCCCATTCGATTATATGACCAGATCAGGGTTTTTGTTTCTTTTTTCCCCCCATTTTGTGATACTGAAAATTTGGAGATTTTTTCCCCAAAATTATTTTTTAAAGAAATTTACACTAGGAAAAAAAATTCAATTCTTTTGGGTCAAAATAACAACAAAATTTTCCAGGAGAAGAAAAGCTGGACCAGACCATGGTTGATGATATGGTCACCACAGAATGGATAAGTGACATATGATAGAAATTGTTCCAAAGTGATGAAATATTTTGAGCCATGATGATGACACGTGAGATGTGTGCAACCAATTATCAAGTCCATTAGTAGTACATGGCATGCAAAAAGCAACAAGAAGAAGCACACTAATAAGGAGGGGGGGGTGGGAACCCAGATGCTCCGGTGCAAATGATTGATCACTTTGCAAATGCAAGGGGCAAAAGGGACCCTTTGATACACTCCGGAATATTGGTTCGTGTGTATGCTCACGACAATTATTTACAAAACCCAATTGGGAAAACTCCTAAAAACACATCAAGAAATTATTAGTCTTTGTAGCTTATGTATGTTATACCTAGTGAGTACTAACCTAACCATGTTATGCCTTAGGTAAGAGATGTCAGTTTGCTTGGTATGCTTGTTACTCTGCTATGTATTTTTGACATCGTGTGTTGTGTTCAAGTTGGAATTTGTTGTTTGGACATTTGGAACTGTGCAACTTTTGAAATCATGTGTGGACAACTTGGGTTCAACAACTACAATGAATTCAATAGCTTCCACTCCTGATATCAAAAGTGTAAAATTTTTAAACTAAAAAGAACCAAAAAAGAAAGTGGAAAAGGCAACCTGGAAGTGGGCCTAAGCATAATAACAAGGATAGTAGTAGATAATCCATTATTGGTATGGACAACAATAATACCCACCAAATAGGAGAATGCAACCAGTGTTTGGTGGCTACACTTTTGGTGAATTAGAACGAACTGCATGTTCTAGTTTGAGTCAGTAGAATCTGAACTGGTAAGGACCCTGAACTGGGAACGTGACATAAATTTTGGAACCACTTTGAGACTAGAAAGCAATAGTGCACAAAATTCCATGAAACCAGAACTGGAACTGAACCCAAGTTATTGGTGTCAAGTGCCAACCGCGGAATGCGACTGCACTGATGATTCACTAAGGAGCAAACACAGAGAGAACCAATAATGCAAAGAACCATAACTAGAACCAATGCACAGAAGAACCATCACTGGAACCCGAATCAATCAATCCGCAACCAGATCCAAACCAGACCCACTTTTGAAATTTTGTGAAGAACCAAACTAGATCAAGAGAAGCTGGAAGTTCCTCTTTACTAGGCAGGAACATCTAATACCAGATTTAACCCATTATTAGAGTGATGATGAGCAGCCTGCAAAAGAGATTTATGCATGAAAATTGTGGAGGGTGGTAAAGTATCACTTTACTTCTTCTTTAAGTCTCTAATTCTATTGAAAGAAGTGGTTAACAAATTGCAAACAGGGGAAGGATGCTAATATAATAGCCTAGCTGATCCGTGGATAATGTTGCATTAGGTAATCGATGAAATTGTGTCAAGCAATCCATGTTACCTACCTACCTTGACCTGATCTCCATGAAAACTTGACTGAGTTGTTGTACAGAGAGAAGAAGTAAAGAGGGGTCACACTTATTTCACCAGAAAAGTGCACAAGTAGGCTAACATCCTGATTACTTCATGGGGAGGTGATCATTCAAAAGAAAGATTTGGAATCAACAAAAAAGAGAGGTGGGGTCTGCATGCTTCAATTTCCCAATCATGAGTCACATGAGCTTGGACATCAAGGATGGATTTCATAACCCAATTTCCACAAGCCTGGTGGTGCCCTTGAGACTTGTAGCCTTTTTGTTTTGCTTTTTGGTTGTGATGCCAACCAAACTGATGATTTTGTCCATAAGAAGATTTTAGCCAAATTTGGCTATAAATGAGATATGAAAATTGAAACACGTAAGCATGCTTCTCTATATTTGGGCTAAAGTATTGGGAACCAAATTAAAAAATCTGTCATTCTTTCCTTTTATCAAATGTTGGCTATTGATAACCTAAAAAATCACTTCAATATTTTTTCATTTTTCATTTCTAATCTCTCTTTTCGGCAAAATTCCACCATTGAAAAAAAGGCTGCTTGAGAGAGAGAGAGAGACTCACATCCACACACCAACACTTACACAGATACTATATATACACTTACAAATAGATGGTTTAGGGGCAAGGCATAATGGTTATTGATCATGTATTTTGTGACACTAGATTTGGAATGGAAAAAGGGGCTTTCACCCAACAATATGCCATTCCAAAATGATGGAATAATATTGGATATGTTTGTCCAGCTTTATGAGATTTTGGTCTAGGCTTGGAAAGAATGGTCAAACCGCAATAATTGGGTGGATTTACTCCTTGCCAATCGGGTCTAGCACAACGGCATAGGACATGGGTTGTCATGGAGTGTGAGCCCATGTCCTTCCAATGAGACGTTTACCTGCCATTTTGTTTTTCCATGATGACCAATGTTCAATTCATACGACAAACCCAACCAAATGTTATGTTGGCACCACAATTGCCAATAACCAAAGTGTGGTGACATTACTTGTGGTGGACATTTTTCAATGCGGATGACGTGTTTTGGCCAATGATATATGAATATTACAAACTACACTGTATAAATTGTGTATGTATGATTGCATGTGTGCATGTTGTATATATTGTTATGCATAGTTCTTTTGTTCAAAATGTCACTAATGTATCATAATTGTTGTCAAAGATATTATGGGCCTAACTCGTCACTTTCTTGCACTTATTTGTTTTGATGCATGAAGCTCTACAATGTGTCTTGTCATGATTAGGCTCCTTCAAAGTTGTTCTAGTTGTTTTTATGAGGTCATTTAATTTAATAAATGTACCTTTTCCCACCCTTAGTTAATGTCATTCTTGGGGGGCACTTAGTGGGGGTATCCCCAAAGTCATATTTTCAAACATTTCCATATTTCATTTACTATCATTGGAAATCACTAATGTATTCTTTGCCAAAAGTTCTAGTCCAAATCTATTCAATATTACTAGGTATGGTATTAAATTGCGAATTAGGTTGGAATTAGGATGCAATGATTCCAAAAATCCTTCTAGGCTTTAAATGTTCAAAGTAAAAGGTTAAAATTGCAATCCCACAAAACTCAATCAATTAAACAATATGTGTAGTGTTTGGTTTTCAAAAACAATTTATATGTTGCCAATTGACCTTGGTTTTGGAAATGCTAAAATTACATTAGTTCAAAATTAATCTAGCACCTATTTTGAAACTTTACATAGTTTGAATTTCAAACCATTCTAGCAACACAAGCTATAACTTGTCAATTTGAAGATGCAATTTTATTTTGAGGACACAAAATTGCCACAATTTGCATGGGAAATTTGCAAAGAATCAATCTTTATCTATTTATTTATTTATTTATCAATCCCTTTTGTAAGTTGGTTGTGGGAATGACAAATTGTGATTGAAAATTGTGGACTCATTCTTACACCAGATTTTGCACATTGTGGTGAAGGCAAAAGCCACATGCAAGGATGGACAGGTTTATGGATGCTGCTGACAGCACCACCAACAAGTGTTCAGAGTGAAGGAGACCAACTAACTGCAAACAATTATATACTTCTTTGGCATCAGGTTCTCAAGGTCCCTTCAGAAACTTCTCTCAACAACCCCACAATGCAACAGCCTTCACATTGATTGGTTCTAATAATTAGGTCACAAAATTGTAGAGGTTGGATTTGGAATGTGAATGCATTCTAGAATACTATACATGATTTAAACAATCCCTCTTATACATGATTCATTAATAATAATAATAAACCCTTTGAATTTGAAATTCTCTAGATTATTGTAAGTGATCTACATGATGAAAAAAACCCTTGAATTTGGAATTCTTTATAATTTAGGCTAATGAACTCCAATGGTGCTCATGAAATATGTTTTCTAAAGTTTGTGAATAATAAGAATGCAAAAGGGACTCGCATTTGGGCTTTAGATTGTAGTTACTCAACCAAAAGTGGACTGACAAGTGTTAAACATGAGAAACAAATTAAATGTGCCATCAATCTCGATTGTCATGTGCTACTAGGTTGGCACCCAACACTATCAAAACTAACAAAATCATACATATGAAACATACACACAAATTTCAAAGGAACAAGCGGCGTGGTTGACAACAAATTTATGATTCATTGTGTTTGCTTTAACTTAGATTCTTGCAATTTGCAAGTGAGTACTCTTTGTAGCACAAAAAAATGAGATTCCAAAATAACACTTCAAGAATAAACCTTCCAAACACCAAAACATTTGGACCCTATTCATACTAAATTGGGTTCCAATCACAAACCAAATCTTCAAAAAAAAAAAAAACATATTTTATAATTTTAAAAAATAAGAGTCTAAATGCTCGTGCAAGACAAGTGCCCAACCAAAAACTATTTTTTCAAAAACAATGATTGTATTCAAGTTATGACAAACAATTTAATTATCAATGATACCCCAAAATTTTTAAAATAAACATTGTATTATGTAATGGTTAAGAATTAGGTCGATGGATTTTGGGTTTATTTTTCTCACCAACCATCTTTTTTCAAATATGACTTTCTTGGATGAAAAGATTTGGAGATGATTGTTTGGATGTTTTCTTTGTGCAACTTGCCCCACTTCCCTTGGAATTGGGGTTCCCCATTTTGGAAGACTTCCATCATCATTAACGAGGATAATAATCACAATAATCATTGTATTCTTATAGTTGGTTTTCAATGTCTAGATAAATAAATAGAAGGTTGATTAAAAAATATGTATTTCATATTTAGTTTATAGTCAAATTTGCTTAAATGTTGTAAGGATGATTGCCATTTTTTCTACATCTTCCTATGAACTTCCAATGGATGATTGCGACTTACATTACATTAGAAAATACTTTAAAAAATCGTTGATGCACTCATGCTTTTGCAATAAAAAATGGTTTTAGCTTCATGTTTTTAGTGAAATTTTGCTAATAAAAAAAAAGGCTAGAATGCATTACATGGTTTCATTCTTTGTGGGTATTTTTTTGTGTGTATATATGCACATTGGATTTGGTTGTTTATGATCCAACACATGATATGAAAATGCCTTCTAAAATTAAATGTGGTTAGCATCAAAACAAAGGGATTTCCTTAGTAGAAAAATATCATGATGTAAATAGCACATTATGCCTATGAGTGATGAAATATATGCTAGACATCCTAGAATATGGTTTACCTACAACAAATCACATGAGATTCCTTCCACAAAACCCCATTTGAAATTTAATGAAAGAAAAAAATGTTGGCAAGGTGGTATTAAGGGAAGGGAGGGGTTGTATATCCAAAGCTTCCAAATGATTACTAAATGTGGATTAAGTAATTGGTTTTCTTCATGTTAGTGAGTGCATGTTTCCATCCCCTTCAATGCTCATGAATATGGTCATGTTTTCATATTATCATGACCATGGAATGTCTAATGAGGTGTTTGATAACTTTTTATAAAGGGGTAGTTACATAATAAAATGGACCAAAAATGCCACAATAAAAATGCATAAGTTTTAGTGTTATCAACACCTTCATGATAAATATGTCTACCAAAAATCAATTTTTTGCGAAAACTATTTCTTGCCCTCCATTCCTAATACTTTGAATGAAGAAACTTCCATGAAATCAAAATTTTCACATTGATAATGGCTTAATGAATTCCCACAAATTTGGGGCTCTAAATATGTAAATGTTTATTCCCATTTGCAATCACATCCCCAATAAGAATTTTCATTTTCATTTTAATCTACCTATGATAGAACAACATAAAACATTTGATTTAATATTCCAAGAATTATGAGTCCATTTTTAAATGAGTATGAATTTTGATGCAAGGTAAAAGACAAGTAAAATTCCCCCAAAGACCAAAAAATTGTCATTTGGTTTTTATTGTTTAATAGTAGCTTTGTATAACAATATAGATTATAAATATGAATTTTTTTTAACAAGTTTTTATTATTAATTGGAGTAAGAAAACATTATAATAGCAAGAGGTACTAATTTTTGCCTTGTAACATCAAAAATGGGACAATGTAGTGTGCAATTGCCCAAAGTGTTAAACTTCAAACATCTAAATTTTAAGGTTTTACAATATCAACACCAAAGCTACCATTGTCATTTTAGGCATAGTGTTCTGAGAGAAACATGGTATAGACATGGAACATGATAAGGTTTTTGAGGATGTGTATGTACTACAACATGCATTGATCCATACCTATAGTTGATAATCAATACATTTATTTGTTGAATATATATATATATATATATATATATATATATATGAGGTTCAACGAATGAAATTTTAGAAAATGGAGTTCGATTTTCAACAATTAAACCTTTTGTGACTTATTTTTTGTTTAACATCAATCATAGGTATAATATTAATAAAATATTCTATGTTTATATGTGCCATTGATATTTACCTACAAATCTTTCATAAAATTACATACTATGAAATCTAATTTTTCAATTCATTTTGCATCTTTTCAATTTTTTGTAAATTTATTTTTGCTTTCACAAAAAAAATTCAAAATAGTCTTTCTCTCACTTCCCATAATGCAATAGGGTGACAACACACTACAATGACCAAAAATGTTGTCAAAAATACATTTTTTGAAACTATGTGACTTTCAATTTCCACCAAGCCAATATTAAAAGAGCTTTTCATAAATTATACTCAAAATAAGGAGGTAGTTCAACTACTAAATAATGCAATAAAAAATAAACTACATTTTTCTATTGATATTAAATGATTAAAAAATATATTTGTGAAAAATTAATACATGTACTAATATGCTAAAAAGTGCAAACATATTTTTAAAATACTGAAATAATTACAAAACTTGATGAAGTACTTAGTCATATATTGAATATGAGTTGATTGTACCATTTCAATTCCATATGAAAAATTCCACTCATGTGATTTCACAAAAAACATTTTGATGAATTTTTTCATTCAAACTTGAGCATAACTATGTTGAAAAAACAATTGTTGAAAAATTACTTTCAATTGAAAAATAACAAGAATTATGTTGAAGGCCATTGTATCAAAATCAATTTTATATGTTTATCAAAATGTTAAATGAAATCAAAAAATTGCCCCCAAAATAATATAAAATGTACTAAAAAGAGAGGACATTTTCTTGCCTAAAATGGCCGCCTTGTAATATGTTTCACCCAATAACAAAGTTCACTATTGACTCTCTTTGCTTCAAAAGAATCATTCGTATATCACATGTTGTAATCAATGTTGCACTCAATGACCTCAATGATGATGATGTCTCTAGTGGATGCATAAGTTTTCCCACAAATGAATTTTTCATTTTTTTTACATGACCCCTTTTGTTTTCATGATTTTCTTACTATTGGATGCAAAAAAAAAATATTATTATTTAGAAATTCTCTTGATTATCAAGTGTAAATTCTTGAACTATTAGAGTTTTTTTCCTTGGTTATCATGTGCAAAATCTTGTTGTGATGGTCATGCACATTGCATGCATGATTTATTTTTGGGCTCAATTTTCAATCTTTGGTTGTAAGTGTCATGCAAGGTATAATGTTTCTAAGCATCTAGGAAAACATAGGAGTGGTGTTTTAACTTTAATTATCAAAGGAAATCTCACAAGCCCCCATGGTTGTGAAAGGAACTTGAACAAAGTATGGTTCCAAATGGTGTCAAGATGTTTTAGAGTAATTCAATAATTTGCACATGGAATGCAGGGCTTGCACAAGATTTATCAAGGATGCTCAATTTGGAGCTTTCCCATCAAATGAAAATGACAATTGGCATGATTATTGTCCTTTAACATGTTTGAATTTGTTTCAATGTTTAATTCACCTCAAATGAATAGCACCCAAAAACATGAGAAATTCATGTGTGGGAAATACTTATGCAATCATTGGTAAGATGACCATTGAGATCATGATGTAGGTCACAAATGACATGATGTAAAACCCAATTTATGGATAATGGAAAAATTAGATCAAATTGAAAGCCCAATTAAGATCAAGGAAACTTTTTAAACTTTGGATTATTCTAAGTTCAAAAACCAAAATGCAATCAAGGAAACTTTTAAAACCTAGAGATTTTGATCATTCAACTTGAATTATGTGACTCGGTGCCTTAGGGTTTAAGCAAATTTGATAGCAATGTGGAAAAAAATCAATGGTTAAAGAATGTATGTCCAAAATCAAAAACAAATTGTGAAGAATACACATTGCATGACATTATTTGGAATTGAAACCAAGATTTCAAGGATGGTGAGGAACAATAAGCAAAATGCATGGTGTAAATTCATAGAAAGGAGTGCAATAAATAAATAAATAAAATGGCAAAACATGTGTTCATCATTGGAATTTTGCTTTATCAAAATCATAATTGACCTCTCATCTTAATCTATGCATAGCTTCCTTTTCGTTCCAAAATTTATTTCATACAATTGCATGATATTATTGTAAATATTATGGCCAATAAAGGGGCTTATAATTACTGCCTAGGTCACTAGTAATTGCCAATTGTTGAATAGAACAAAGAAAAATAAAAACTGAAGAGTATTACAACTATTCAAATTGTACTAAAAACAATCAAATTTCTTACAAAGAGAAGTAACAACAATTCCCACTAGCGATAATTCTACCCTGCAACAAAATTAGCATAATTGCCACCTAGTACCAATTTGTTTGGCACCAAAAATATCTCTAGAATTGGAATAAAGACAATAAATAACACTAGGGGTAGAATGTAGGTATTTATCCTCTTTGAAATACCTTTATTCTTTTTTCTAAAGACTTATATTTAAAGATGGCAAAGTGCCCATCATTGATTACCACCTTACATCTAAGGAACTATTTTTTTTTTCACCCCCAAAAACATACACAATATAGCTTCCAATTTTTCCCACACACCTTCCAATACCATATCCATTGCACAGGGTAATTTTTTTTCCAAATACAATCACCCACAATAGTTAAGAATAGAACATATAAGATTGAAAGATAGAGAAAAATATAGAAATAAGAATGAGAAGAAGATAATTTTAAAAAGATCTGTTTCCTCTAAATGTACGAGTCTTCTCACCTTCCCCTTCTTACAATTTAGCCAAACTCTCCAAATTAGCCTCTTCTACATTTTTACTTTTGGTATTAGCAAGTTGACCAACTACCCTTATAGAATTAACTAAAATTAGTTAAAGTGATTTTCCAACTACCACATGCTAAAACTAGCTAAACTAGTTGGGCCAACTCTTAAGTTAATGAAGGTAATAAGTAAACCTACTACTAGTAACTTTTAAAGTTATTAAGTTGCCCTACTAGCATAACTAAGTTACTAGAGATAAAATTTTATTTTTTAACATATATAAAAAATAAGAACAATGTATATAACTACTATGCATTTACAACTTGTGTTCCTAATTGGATTCCTAGAAGTCATAATTTATAATCAAGTCATGTTGTGAATTGAGGTTTTAAAGCATTTATACATTTCTTTTGTTTTGTCAATTCTTTGATTAATTACCTCTTCCCCAAAATAAATGTTATCGTGGATTACAACTCTATTAGGTTCATGTTTGTTTTCACTTTATTTTCATTGTAACATCATTGATTAGTTAACTTTTAATATGTTTTCATTGTTGTTAAACATAATTTGGTACAATGGCCAATATGGTCACAAATTAATATGAGAAATTTTCAAGATTTCATTTTAAAGAACTTACAAATAAAACAAGTTGAACAAACTTGAAAGATTGTTTTAAATAATAACATTTGTAATGGTCCATGCAAAACACCATCAAAGAAGGGAGGTTTTGAGAAGAAGGGTTATTAGTGTATTTCCACTAGAAGGCAATTCTATCTTTAAAAATACATTCTCCATATATGTTATAGTGAAAAAAAACTATCCATGTCTAAAACAAATTTGTGCATGGTCTATGCCACAAATGCATTTTCACTAAAAATATTTCATTAAAAGGACTTCATGGTGAAGAACCAAAGATTAGATCCATTTGTTTTCTATGCAATGGCAAGAACAAATGGTATGTCCGTAAACTCATGGAATCCAATAGGCATTGTTGAAAATATGCTTATGTGTGAACAAGACATCCATAAAACAACTAGAAAAATAATGCATGAAAATAGATAAGAATAATATTCAAAGGACTAAATTATGGGTGGTGAACTTATTGAACTAAATATGTCATTCACGTCAATACATTAGAAAAAGAGAAAAATATTATTTCACAATGGATAACTATCATCAATTGAAGAATGCAAGACTAGAAGGCCCATTGCATCCCAATGCTTTCATTGTTGATAATGTTGATTGAAATATCAATTGCATCTTATAGATCAAAATATGAGAAACAAAATACGTTTCTACTTAAACATAATCATCTAAAAGTGCAACCATGTTTCTTAGTTAAAAAACAACATGATTTTACTCAAAACACAACATTTTCTTAATTGAAATATATTGATTTCAAGACATTGTCATGGCTCATATGTATTGAGCATTGCTCATGTTGTTGATCTTCATGAATAACATGCCCCTACTAGTGTTGTATTGTACCATGTGAACTCAAGCTAAAGAATAAAATGTGCATAATGAGCAGTCAAGAACTTTTCCTTTTGGAATCAAGATACTAATGTGGTCATCCAAAGGAATTATGGCCAAGTAAAAAGCAATGTTGAGAGCTACTAAAAACGCTTGGCAAATAAGGTAGAGAGGTGGACTCATGTTTAGGAACTCATGGAAGATACCCTACCCCATTATTAGTATTAGAATTTCTGAAAAAAATTGGAGAATTGTTCATAATAAAACATGAACATAACATTGTGAATGTTGTTTTTCAAGCTAGAAAAATAGTTAATATTTTTGTAATGTTACCCAGGTAAGAAGCAATGGAAGTGGTTTGTATCACTTCCTTGAAGTAAGAAGTTGTCTAGTACAAGGTCATCATCTGGAATCCATATGCAAATTTGTGTGTATTGGTAGACAATTACGAGTCTGCAAACTCCAAATCAAAGTGTACTAAAGCTATTGCATCTTGATCTACCTGAAGGTACAATAGAATGATATTGTGGGTCACTCAAAAGGCAGGACAAAAGGTAGATTGAATATTTGCCTAAGTCTTCCATGTGAGTACACTTCAAGCTATGACACATAAGAGATAAGAATACGTACACAAACAAAACAATGAAGCTGATCAACACCTCCAACAATGTTTGCTGTTAGACATCCAATCCATTTCTTTCACTCAAAAGAGAAGCAAGAGCCAGCTCCTAATGTTCCCACCTTTTGCTTACAACATTAATCCTAACATGGGGAGTTTGGTTTGGTACATCCTTGGATGGAAACCAAATTCATCACCTCTTATTGATCCACAGGATCACATATGGACAAAGTGTGATCAATGGGTAGTAGTATTAAATTGTAAATATATTGGCCGGAGGTAGTTAGAATTGGTACACATACCAGCAAGTACTAGTTGTGGACTCTGGAATGGAAGAGGGTGTTTTAGTATGTCCCTGAACATCTAGACAAAAGTTGTTGAAAGAGCCTAGACTGGAGCACATGTTCTCTTCTTTATAGTATAATTTGGATATGCTTTCAAGGGTACATGGCAGACAAGGAGTTTGACAGAACTTGCAAGAACTTACGGGTGTTGGCCATGTATTTGGTTCTGGTTAATAAGGCTGTTCCTGGTTTTTTTTTTGAGGAAGAATTAAAGAACCTCCACTTGCGGGTATTCAAAAAAGAACTGGTAGAGAACTGATGGTTTTTGGGTGGTTATTCGACTTTTTTGAACAAAAATTGAGAACCCGAGCTACATTTCAGAATCAGTTCTTTGATTTTTGAGAACCGTGGCTATGAACCTTAGGAAGAACTGGCCTGATGACTGGATGGGGAGTTGGTGCAATTTCTAATACCCGCCCGACAGTGGTACTCACTGAAGGGCAGTTGTTATGGGTTTCAATTTGGCACACAAACCCATTCAGCCCATTACAACAAGCCAACTTGGAAACACACAAATCCTGCATTACACATGCAAAATAGGATATGCCTACCTCATTAGAGTTGTCTGTTCTGCCACATCTGGATTATTAGGTTATGAGGCAACAACCCTGAAATGCACTCCAGCAACCCTGGAGTCTGAACAACTTTCTCCGAGTTCTGGACTCTATATGGACTAGGTAACCAGTGAGAGGTGACTGGTTACCAAAAATAGCCAAGGCACAGTAACCAGCAACCTCAAGCTGATTACCGGACATAACTGACATCTTTTTACATCCATAACTTGCTCAGCAGGTTGATTGATGAGGTTCACTTTTCATCCATATACAGAATGGATATAGATAACTGGTTTCCAAAAATTAGCTGAGGCATGGTAACCTGTTAACCCTCGAACCAATTATCGGATCTAACTAATACCCTTTACATCTATAAACTGCTCCTCAGGAGATAGACAAGGATGTCTTTTCATCCATACAAAGAATGAATATGGATTACTTTTCATCCACACCGAGAATCACATACAGGAAGCTTAATATGTGATATAACTGGGGTGTGGATATCCAATCAGGAAGAGCCATTCACATAGCCTGCAACAACCGTGGGTTGCAAGCAGGCAAAAGCAGGCAGTGTGCATCCATCTCCATAGCCTGACTTTGCAGGCACATTGTAGTAGGCAAGGTAAAGTGGAATCTAGTTGTAAATCAATCACCTAAAAGCTCTAAAATCCCTGTAAAAACAACACTAAAAAGTATCACAAAGCTGAAAAAACCACAATAGCAGAATGTCACAAATCTTTGTTGAAGAGCAAAGTGTTAAAATGATCACATGGTACAGAAAGGAAGGCTGCCAAATGCCAAGTACGTGAGTTAGTTAGGTTGGTCAATTTCATGCTTAAAGTAGTCAAGCAAAAGTACCTACTAGGTACCCAAGAGCAGAAAGCTTATAAGTACATGAAGCACCTCTCTGTGCTTCAACATTGGGGAGCACCCAATGTTTCAAAAAAACAAAGTGATGAGCCAAGCCAATCAAAGTGACCTCCTTTAAAATTTGTAGAATACACACTTTATTCCAATGCATGGGATGATGACAAGAAGACAGCTGATAAACAAAGCTGCAGCTTGTTGGGGGTGGGCAAGTTTTGGCTCATCAGTGTGTGTTTGCAGCATAACCTTATAGGATTTGAAATAGGGTTTAAGGTTTAAGGATTTGAAAATAGAGATTGAACATTGCTTGAACTTTTGACCAGTGTTGGGTTGTTGTCTCTTTTTCAAAGAAAGAACTGCTGGGTGGGTGAGGGTCAGGAGGTATATATAGGCCCTTCACTGACTCTTGTTCTCAAACATCGAAGTATCAGTTCTGACCCTTTACCAGTGTTCTAAAAACTTGGAAAACCAGTTCTTACCTTTCCAACAATGGATTTCAAATATCAGAACCGGTTCTGACTCTTGATTGGTGTCAAAAAATCTCAACTTCTGTAACTTTAGACAACCCTCAAATGTAAATTTTCATTTTCAAACTAGGGATAATCTCTTTTTGATGGGTCGAGCCAAAAAGTTGAAAAATCTAAACTCTATGCAAGTGAGACAACAAAAGGCTCAATTTTGTGCCAATTTTGTGCCGGGGATGGAGGACAAGGGAAAGAGAGGAAGCACTAAAGTTTAAGTGAGGTGAGTTAGGGAGACGGTATTGGGAGGGAGGATATGGATCCCATATCAATTGTCTTCACTTCCACTTTTGTAACCAATATAAATATACAAAAGCAAAGATGCATTGAGAACAATGATGAGTAATCAAAAGGAAAAAATGAGAAGTGGTCTTCTTTGGGACCTTCCAAGTTCAAACCAGAAAGAAAAAGGATGTAAGACCCCTCCTAAAAAGGCCTTAATAACTAGACCTTGGAAAAAGGGCATTCAAACTCACAAGTTGGTTTTCAGGTTGGGTCAGGTTCATGTTATGCAAGTCTAGTTTCATGTAGATTAATGGGGGCTGGTTTTAAGGTGAATCTTGTAGACCCACCAAGCTTGATTCTTAGACCCAAACCTGGATCTAGATCCAACCAAAAATCTAGATTCAACCAACACTAGTATTGACCTATTTCAAAATCACAAGGAAAGCCACAAGTACTTTTATGTTTGAATTTGCATCCCATGTGTAATGCACCTTTCTAATATTTTGTGATTATGTGACAAGCAAACTTGGGCTTGCTTATGTTTTGTTGTTGATGGAGAGCATGCAATCCCTCTTTAATTCAAAACAGAGATATCTTTATTTGTGATTTCATAATTGCAATGAAAGTCAACCAAGGTCAATTGCACACTTTGTATTGTAACATTGCATATGCTTTCCAAAATGATGAGTTTTGGTCCTTTTGTGGATTATTACAAAGTGACCATGAGCAAATTCATATGAAGTGGGTGTTTAACTACAATAAAAATTGCATTAAACATTTTTCATTTGTTTCAAATAATGAGAATACATGGGTTCATTAGGGTGTAGTCTACCCAAAGACGTGTTATGTTATCTATGACACAAATGACATTTGCACACACAATATGCCTTGTGAAAGTTGAATGGAAATGTAAGCTCTTAACCCCTTTGAATTCTATCAATTGTATTTGCAAAGGGTTTATAAATTTTCTTTTTGTATTGTAGAGGTGATAAGTTATGGTTTGCAAAGGGTCTATGTCTTTTTTTTTAATTTGTGGATGTAATAAGTTTTATGTCTTTGCAAAAGGTCCATAATTTCCCATTTATTGATATGTAGCTTCATGTGGTAATGTCACCAAAAATAATGGGAAATAATTCTCTCCACATGCAAATCTTTATTGCAATAATCAAATTATCTAGAACTTCAAAATAAGGAGCACCTTCATATCATGAAAGTGTATAATGTAGTGTTTAGATACTTGTTGCCTATCCAATCAAACTTAAACTATAGGTCATAAAGGATCAACACACTCTAATTTCATTCTCAATGAGCCCACTAGTCATCTTTTTGGCAATTCTAATAATTACAAAACCAATCCCCAACTTTCATGAAATCATTTCCCATCAAGGTTAGATGAGACATATCTCCATACATATAACAACTTAGGAAGTTGAACAAAACAAAGAATTCAACACATTTTAACACAATGCATAACATGTACACATTAAAGTTCAAGAAGTTGGACAAAGAAAAAACAATGATCTAGACATATCATCAATAGAGTTTCCCACAGCACACCAAATCCTTTTTCAAAACAAAATTTTCCTTCAAAGTTCCTAATGTTGTGGATGTTTGTCTCATTAAAACATAACCAAACCTTCTCCCACAAAATTTAAGAATCACCTAGACATATCACAATTCAAATTGACATTTTAACTCCTCCCAAAACTCTTAAGGTGTTTCATCATTTCCCTTAATGTGAACCCTAAACACTATTGTTGCATCTATGTCCTTTCCTTTGAAGCTTATGACATAATAGAAAAAAAAAAATCTAAAGGTAAAGCAAACAATAATGTAAGGCATTCTTCCCACACTATTCTTTTACTATTCCTAAACTTTCACCTCTACTTTCTATAGCCTAGACAACCCACACAATCAACCAAGGAAAAAATATATATTTTTGTTGTTTTGTCTACATAACATCAAGAACAACAAACTTATATAACACACTTCAAAGCTCCATAATTTTCATCGTCCAAACAATAGTATAACACACTTTCAACATCAAGAACAAAAAAGTATTAACCAACGTTGAATGTCGTTGAAGCTAGAAATCGCAATAACAACGTCATCTCCCATCACCTACAAGAAAACAAAGACAACAAGATGCAAGGTAACTATCCACAAACCTTTCCCCCCACCACCATCAACTATTGTTCAAGTTGTCATTTTTTGACTTTTGATGGTCAATCTAATAATGTTTCATCTAACTAAGGTTTTATCAACCTTAATTTGGGTCATAGTAAATCATGTGGATTTGCATCACAAGTTTATGTTTTCTTTTTCAATTTGCAAAAGCTCTAAAATTTCCTTTATGATATGTCGAAATTTGTATGTTATGTGGATTTACATCAAAAGCATGTGTTATTTTTCTTTTGGTTTGTAAATGTGGTATGTTATTGGGATTTGTAAAAGGATCAAACTTTCCTTTTTGAGTGGTCAGTTTTTTGGATTTGCAAAAGGCCTATGTATTCTTATTTATATTGTAGAGGTGATACAAGCTCTACCTGTGGAAGTTGTCATGGTCTTTTTTTTAATTTGTAGGGGTTGTAAATTCTATGGATTTGCAAATGTTCATGTGGTTTTTTATTTGACAAAGGCGATAATTGCATTCAAGTTGCAAATGTTAATTAACACACCCCTAGGTTTATAAGTGGTATTAGGAGTAAAAAACTATCAATTCTTAATTTTGTAAAAGAATGCAAACCTAGGGTGTGTTTCCTAGCTCCCATAAAAAAAGGTGTGAAAACTATAGGTTGGAACTAAAAAGGAGAACAATTAATGCAAATTGGAACCAAACTAATGCATGGATGAATCACAATCAACCCACATTCATAAATACACATCATGACATGAACTTGGAAGGAATCACCACTTTCACCCCTGTAATATACTTTGTGATTGGTGGTAAGGTTTAGATAGAAATGTAAAAAATTTGTGGGATTCACAAGATGGAGTATTGAATTTTTTTGATTATGTCAACTTATGAATCCTACAACTTTTCGAGCTCATAATTCCTACATAAAAACTCCAATCGAAAAACTTTCATAAGCAAAATCATAACACTTAAAAAAAACCTTTACAAAGACATGTTGCACATTCCAAATCAAAGATCATTTGAGCCCTATTTTTTGGGTTTTCATGGTCAAGAATTAAATTGGTAATTTGATTTTGGGCCAATTTTTTTGCCATAACTTGTGTTTCCAATCTTCAAATGGAAAATTGGAAACCACTTTCAACATTTACTTTTCAAAACCTTTCCAAAGATTTTTAAAAAGCCCAATTTGGACAAGGTATGTTCTCTAAAACCGAGTCCCAAAGATTCAAAACAGTCATGAAATCCAACTCCCAAAGTAAGAATCCACTTGGGAATGTTGGGATTCACGTCCTTGCACTTTTACATATTTTTCACACTTGTAGGAATGTGTTTGAATCCCAAGGCATTCTCATTGCTCACTTCCCTTTTCATGCCTTAACCCAAGGTTAGGATAACAACACTAATGATATTATTTGATGCATGACAAAGTTTAAATGCATTTGTTCATTTGTTCCTTAATGCAAATATTTGTAGTGTTTTATTTTGTGTTAGGATAAAGACAAAGGTTGTGAAGGTTTAATTGGTGAGTTGGATGCCCAATTTCTTGAGTAATCAATGTTGAATGCCATGGGGATTGTTTATCTCCAATACTAGCTATAAACAATGCAAAGGTAACTTTTAGGAAATGTGAAAATGATTCTATTGTAGTCTATGAACATGTGAACAATATAAAGAAGGGAAATCTACATCTAAGGTTCTTACCATTCTTTTAGGTGGGATTTGTATGTTTGACATGGTCTTTTTCAATTGATAATGCAATCCAATGTTATTCAAAGTATGGTTAAAGTAGTGGCCCTTGCATCCTAAAAGGTTAACCCCATCATTATTAATCCATTACCGGGTGAATGCATGGTACAATCGCTCAATATCAACAGAAATTACACTCCCTAAAAGCTCATACAAGATTCTTTAAAATGATTCAAATTGACATGGTTGTTATTTTTTTAATGTCATTATTCTAATATTTGAATAATACATCTTCAATCACCTACAAACCTTTCCAAATCTATGTGAAAACTAATATTTAATATAGTTGACGTCATTTTTAAGTTTGGAAGTCCTAAAAGGAAAACCCACAAAGTCCATAGGAATAATGCCCCATTTAAAACTTTCAAAAAATATGTTTTTGGGACAAAGAGATTGAAAAACAAACAAAATTTGCAACTCATATGGACTTATGAAAATATGGTCAAATTTTAACCATTCAAAAATCCTTAACTATTAAATAGTTAAGGTTTTCAAAAAAAAAGATTCTTCATATGAGTTTATTATCTTGTATACATTATATATTGAGTCCCAACAACAAATTTGGAATGTCAATCCATATAATTTTTTCCATTTTTTTGATTTCAAAAGTTCATTGTTACTAACAAATGAGCTTTTTATTAATAAATAACCACAAAGTTTTCTTTGTAATAAAGTTGTTAGTCCAAATCCAAGTTCTAATTAGTAGATCTAAAGATATATTAATCACCATATGCATTTGAATAAAGGGTACCCATGAAAAAAACACCGTTTCATCACAAAAATGAGCCACCATAGCTTGCATCTACCCCATCCATATGTGGTGAGTGATCCATGCATCACAACTCTTGATTCATTCTTTTTAAAGTAATTAAACTTGGTAATGATTATAAGATGGTTTATGTTCTTAGTCTTGTTCAAGATGAATAAACTATTTTAGTTCAATTTATTTTTTTAAAAACAAAATGTTCATTCATTTGAACAATATCTTGTAATTGGTTGTTATGTATGCATAAACATTTTTCACGTTCGATAGTTTTCCATCTCAAGGTACCTATGATATTTGAACAAATGTTCAAGCAAAAATGGTTTTTCCATGGCATTATGAACTATGAACTAACTAAGTGACTTGTAATTAGTAATAACTATTATTTATATTAAATATAATAGGTAATTCTACCTACTTAATTATTTAACTATTTATTTACCAACATATTCAGCCTATGCAGGCACAATATATGACAATGTATATTTCATATGCCTTAAATATAAGATAATTAAATTCATGAATATATAAATATGCACCTAATATATTTTTAAACACTTTAATATACATCAAAGGTACATTTGCGATTCATGCTACAACTAATTGAACATTGAAACCTCTTCTTGAATGAAAGGCCCAAAAAACTAGTCAACATGGAAAGATGTAGATACTAATAGTTGTAAATTAATTACACAATGGTTAAAATAATAATAATAATAATAAATTGAAACAAATGGTGACTAGTTGTAAAAATGACAAAACATAATTGCAAATGACATTTTGTTGCACATAATAGCAAATTGGATGGTTGTATAATACAAGATTTCTTCTTCTAGTGACAAAAAAAGGTGGCAAACATGGAATATGGCACACTAGGTACATTTTTTGAACATGCATAACTTTTTTTGTGAATTTCATTAAAAACCTATGAGACCTATAAACAAATGGGTTTCAACATGTGGCTTCTACACTCAAAGGATACCAAAGACCAAATAATACAAGCTTGGCAAAAATGGATACAAAAAAACAAGATCAAAGAATTGAAGAAGGTGAAGCAAACTAGCAATGAAATCTCAAAGAAGAATAAAGCTAAAAGGAAGGGAATGTACTTCATTTCTAATTGAAAATATCAACACTATAAACTAGACATTGATGCAAAATTGGGAGGATTAAGGTGCTTGGAACCAACTAAATCAAGCATAAGAAATATTTGAGAAGATTCACATGGAGAAGCTAGAAGCCATTGATAACAAAATGGATGATTTGTAGGGGATTAGTGTTCTCAAGAATTCTTTGAGTTTCATAAAGGTCATCACACAAGAATAATCATAAAAAATATGTAGGATGGCAATTAAACATTCTTGGAACTTGAAAAAATCTCAATTTGTATGTACAAAATTTCTATAAGAAATTGTTCTATGGGCATTTCCAAGTTAAGGTTTACCACAAAGCATGTCACAATAGCCAAATTATAAAAAAATATTTTTATTGAACTTGAAATGGGTAGAGAGAAATTCATTTATGATGAAATACATTACAAGGTGAATTGTAAGGTTATAAAAATATTTTTCAAAAACTTTTTTTCAAGTTATGTTTGTGCTAAGATGTTATGAAAGACATCATTAAAAGCAAAATGACAATGGTCACAAAGGTTTAGAAATCAATTAAGAAAATTATATGCCCTTTCAAATTCAAATGTGGTTGATTCATTTGAAGAATGAATGTAAAGAAAAACAATTGATTTTTCATTGTACGTATTTCAAATATGATTTCAAATAAGACTAACCAAATTTACTAAAGGATTGCCAAAATAATCTTGAGTGGTACACTTTAGTGTGAAGACACCCTTCCAAGCACAAAAATGTAAAGGACAACTTGAAAGCCCAAGCTCAATGATTTTCTAACATGTCCAAGGTAGCATTTGAAGAACAAATGAAATTTCACTAAAAAGATTATTGATCATAGAGATCATGAAAGTTGTGACACAAGACCTTCCCAAGCATAACGCTATTGGATTGGATAGCATTCTTATGAAAGTCTTTTAAGAATTATCACATTAGGTAGGAAATAACTTTTAAACCTTTGGAAGGTTGTTTTTAGTGAATGATCCATTGGCAAGTAGTTTAGTATACATTTCCAAATTACTAACCTATATATTTTCAAACCTACACTATATATATAAACAATTGGAGAAAAATGGTTTAAAAAAAACATACTAATCATTTAGCTTAAAACCTTGACCAAGTTCTTATTAATTTTTTTTTATTAATTGTTTAATGACATGCACATACCCATTTTGGCTAAGATGATTGAAACCATTAGTTGCCATGGAAATATTTAATTTAAAATAAATAAATATAATAATGACATATTTATTTATTTATTATTTTCAATTTTTTGGATTGAACTATTAATAAGTCAAAAACACAATTAGATTTGATTCATGATGCCAATGTCCACATTTTACAAAAAGTATTTATTTTCTCAAACTAATTGTTGAAAGTTCGTTGAATCCATGACATGTTGCCTTAATGACTCATGTTCACAAGATGTTCAAACCACTAACCTAAATCCTTTGCCATTCAATCAGTACTTTAAATTGAATGATGTTAAAAATTGATATCACAAAATATATAAACAAAAATTAAAAAACCATTTCACATTATAAGTTTATTACATAAATAAAGAATTTCATAATAAAATTGATTACAAGTATACATCATTAATAAAATTATTTAATTTAATTCATAATTTAGTTTCATAATTACATTGAAATTTATAATGTTTTTAAATTTCAAAATGAAAAATGTATTACATTAATTTAACATATATTTAATTCCAATTAATTGCATAAAATTTCAGTTCAATAAATTTTAGAATAATTATTGTACAAGAATTTTTAAAATTCTAACAATGAAATGAATTTCAATTTTGAAATTATATAACTAAAATTCAAATGTCTTTAATTTGTAAATTTAATTTAATTTTAATATTTCTTAATTTCAATTTAAGACATTACATTAATTCAAGTTTCACATGTACATTAGTTGTGTTTTATTTTTAAATATAAAATATAATTTATTTTACAATGAAGATGTTTTCACATGTCATTTTATAATATACATTTCCTTTATTTATTTTTTTATATTAAACATTACAAACAACAAATGAAAACATGAAACCCATAATCTCTTTTCTTGTCATTTTCCATGTCAAAATGTTTGTGACTATATTTAATCATCTACATATTCCACATATGTTTTGGATGTTCATATATATTTTGTCATGTCTAATTTGACTATATATGTCATTGAAATTAATCATATTAAACACAACTACTTTTCAATTTATTGAAAATAGATGTAATTGTCATTATGGACAAGTATTGTTAACTACATAATCATTGTAGTTATTCAAAATGTAGATGGCATAAAAGTCATGTTTTTGTAGGATTGCAAATACATGAGCTTTTCCATGAATTTCAATTTGCCTTAACAAGAAAAGGATGATAATGTGCCCCTTTAGGCAAGGGGCAAATTATTAACATGGATTAATTCCAAAAAATTGTCTCTAGCAAGAGGAATTTTAGATGTGAACTAGGTGATTTTGGCAACAATGTGGTATTTGGCCTCTTGTGCCAACATATTTTTATCTGCCCTAAGAAAGGTCAAAACCCTTGTACACAATTATGTGTGGTTGGGGAAGGCAAATCATAAGGTGTGAACAAGAGTATGTTAACAAATAGGAGATCTATTCAAGTGCAAACATAAATCTTTATTGAAAGGAAACTACAACATAATGTTCACAACACAAAACACAACATCAAGAACTCTCCAAGGTTCTTGTCACATGAAATACACAAACTTGTGTAATGAAG
>Ga0116227_10002577_pt1 | contig 40985 bp, 45 predicted proteins | sample S1TSphgellanicum_FD_89693 | JGI IMG/M metagenome (GOLD analysis project Ga0116227, IMG submission 89693) | Host-associated microbial communities from peat moss isolated from Minnesota, USA - S1T2_Fb - Sphagnum magellanicum MG | ecosystem: Host-associated > Plants > Peat moss > Unclassified...
CCGGCGAGGCCGGTGATCGGCGCCGTGCACAGCGCGGAGATCGAATATGCGCTGGGCAATCTGGATGTCGCCGGGGTGAGCCCGCTCTACAATTGGACGCCCGCCGACCGGCAGATGTCGACCTTGCTGCAGAGCTATTTCGTCAACTTCATCAAGAGCGGCAACCCCAACGGCCCCGGCCTGCCCGACTGGAAACCGGCAGGCACCGCCTCGCCCCTGTGGCGACAGGATGTCGAACTGCCCACCAAGAGCAAACCCTTCACCGATGAGGCCCGCTACCGCGCCATGGATCGCATCGCGGCCCAGCCATAGGGCCCTCGCCGCGCCTCTCGACACCACAGATCACAGGATGCCCCGATGACATTTGCACGCACCATGACACGCCTTTTGCTGGCCAGCGCCCTGGCCTCCGCCCTCCCCGCCACCGCCTTTGCCACGCCCGAGCCGACCCGCGACCCGGCCTTACCCGGCATCACCTATCTGGAAACGCCGCCGGGGCAGAAGCCGCGCGTCGTCATCACCGCCGACCCCGAGCTGGACGACAACAATTCGCTGATCCGCTATCTGCTGCGCAGCTCGGACTTCCGCACCGAGGGGCTGATCTACACCAGCAGCCAGTTCCACTGGAAGGGCGACGGCAAGGGCACCACGCAATCGGTGCCGGGCCGCGAATACACCCGCTTCGGCCTGCATCTGTGCCCCTGCACCTCCTATCGCTGGGCCCCCAACGAACGCTTTATCGACGATGAGGTCGAGGCCTATGCCAAGGCCTATCCCAATCTAAAGGTGCATGACCGCGGCTATCCCACCCCCGCGCAGCTCAAATCGGTGGTCCGCTGGGGCAATGTCGATTTCGACGGCGAGATGGACCATGACACGCCCGGCTCGGATCTGATCAAGACGCTGCTGCTCGATGACGAACAGTCGCCGGTCTATCTCCATGCCTGGGGTGGCGGCAGCACCATCGCCCGCGCGCTCAAATCGATCGAGGACCAGTACAGCAACACCCCGCAATGGGCCGCGATCCGCGCCAAGGTGATCGCCAAGGCGGTGATCCACCCCTCGGGCGATCAGGACGACACTTACGCCAAATACATCAAGCCGCATTGGGGCGAGATCCGCTATCGCCATCAGGAGGGCGGGGTGCCGCTGGGCTATGCGGTGCAGTCGACAGCCAGCCCCTCCGACGCGGCCTATTTCACCACGGCATGGATGCAGGAGCATGTCTCCAGCAAGGGGCCGCTGGGCGCCAATGAGCGCGTCTGGGGCGACGGCAAGCAGATGTCGAAGGGTGACATCTTCGACTTCTTCGGCCTGCCCGACCAGAGCGCCAAGGAGCTGAAGCAGAAAGGCTATATCGTCTGGACCCCACCCCTGCCCAAGGGCGAGTTCCTGGGCGAAGGCGACACGCCGACCTTCATGAATCTGGTCGACAACGGCCTGCGCGGCTATCGCGGCGACAGTTTCGGCGGTTGGGGCGGCACATGGAAGGTCGTCGATCCCAACGCCCCGACAAAATCCTTCGGCGCCGACATGCTGGCCCAGATCGAGCGGCAGGTGATGGACCCGAACTACATGCCCCCGCCCCGCCCGCGCCAGCCGACCAATCCCTTCCTCGCCCCGGTGATGAACGATCTGGCGGCACGGCTGGCCTGGGCCACCACGCCCAGCTATGCCGGGGCCAACCATTATCCGCGCATCAAGCTGGAAGGCCCCACCTATATCTCCGCCAAGCCGGGGCAGTTGATCCGCCTGAAGGCCACCACCAGCGACCCCGACGGCAACCGCGTGACCTTGCGCTGGTGGCCGTGGGACAAGGCGGGCACCTATGCCGGGACGGTGGCGCTGGACAAGACCGAGGGCGAGAGCACCAGCTTCCATGTCCCCGCCGACGCCAGGCCGGGCGACCAGCTGCAGATCGTGGCCGAGGCAACGGATGACGGCACAATCCCGCTCACCCGTTACGAGAAGGTCGTGGTGAACGTGGCAGGTTGATCGCCGGGGCGGCGCCATGGCTGCATGGCGCCGCGCCTGTCCCTCAGGCCTTGATCAGACCGAGGCGCAGCAGGCTTTCCGCGCTGGCGAGGATGGCGTCCTCGCGTGAGCGGGGCGCCCAGCCCAGCAGGCGCTGCGCCTTCTCGCCGCTGGCGTCGAGCCGCGCCCCCAGCAGAGGCACCAGCCCCTTCATCGCCGGATTGGTCAGCGCCATGGTGCGGATCAGCAGATTGGGCAGCGCCTTGGTGGAAACCTTCGCGCCTGCCGGGCCCATCCGCTCCTTGAGCACCCTGGCGATATCGACCAGCCAGAGGCTCTCGCCCGAGGTGGCGAGGAAGCGCTCGCCGCTGGCCGCCGGATCAGTCATGGCGCGCAGATGCAGATCGGCCACGTCGCGCACATCGACGACGCAGGTCTTGATCTTGGGATAGCCGGGCTGGCCCTCCAGCATCTCGCGGATGGTCTTGATCGAATGCGAATAATCCGGGCCCAATGCCGGCCCCAGCACCATGGTCGGGTTCACCGTGGCCATGTCCAGCCCCCGCCCGTTCTGAGCGATAAAGTCCCAGGCCGCACGCTCGGCCAGCGTCTTGGAGCGCTGATAGGGCGCGATGTCGCCATCCAGATCGCTCCAGTCGGTTTCGTTGAACGGGCGGCCCGGCATATCATGCCCCGCCCCGATCGCACCAAAGGCCGAGGTGAGAACGACGCGTTTCACCCCCGCGTCGCGCGCGGCGCGCAGCACGCGCAGATTGCCGTCGACGGCGGGCCTGATCCAGTCCTCCTCGCTGTCATACTGGCCCGAGGGGGTCGAGGAGGCGCTGTGGATCACATAGGCGCAGCCCTCCACCGCCTCGGCCCAGCCCTTGTCCTGACCCAGATCGGCGGCGTGGAAGGAGAGCATGTCGCCCGGCTCGGCGCCGCCGGTTTTGAGATTGGCGCGCACCTCGGCCTCACGCGGCAGCGAGCGCACCGTGGTCTTCACGCGATAACCCGCCTGCAGCACCGCCAGCATGCAGTGCTGCGCGATAAAGCCGGTTCCGCCCGTGACGAGCACAGTTTTGTCGTTCATGAACAGTCTCCTGAAATCGGTCGGAATCGCAGGATGGGCGGGGGCGCGCAGGCTGCGATTGCAGGTTCGATATACAGGCGTATACTGAATTTCGCTTTTTGAGTCTACAGGTGTATCATGAAAAATCCCGCGACCCCCGGCAGCCGTGCCGCCAAGGCCGATGCCACGCGCGCCGCCATCCTGAAATCCGCGCGAAAAGCCTTTGCCGAACATGGCTATGATGGCGCGGGCCTGCGCGGCATCGCCGAGGGCGCGGGCGTGACGGCGATGATGGTGGGGCGCTATTTCGGATCGAAAGAGGGGCTGTTCGGCGAAGTCGTCACCGACACGATGCGCGATGCCATCATCCTCTCGCCGGAGAATCTGGCGCGCAAGGATCTGGCGCGCGCCTTCGCGGAAGGGCTGGTGCGGGTGACGACTCAGGGGGAAACCCCGCTCGACGGCTTTCTCATCACCTTTCGCTCGGCCAGCAGCGCCACCGCCACGCGCATCGCCCGCGAACGCATCGCTCAGGTTCATCACGCGACCGCCACCGCCGCGACAGAAGGCGACCATGCGCCGGAACGCGCCGCGCTGTTTCTGGCGCTGGTCGCCGGGGTGCAGATGATGCGCCAGATGCTGGAGCTGGAGCCGCTGGCCAAGGCCGATCCCTATGTGCTGACCGATCTGCTGACCCCGGTGATCGCCAGCCTGATCGAGCCCGCCGCCAAGGCATAGACACCACATCAGACTTTCGTCACGCCCCCTTCCCCTCACCCTCACCCGGGCGCATAGGCGGAGCATGGCAGCCCCCTCCTCCGCCCCGCCGTCATCTTCACCGACAATGGGCGACCTGTTTCTAGGCTTTCTCAAGATCGGTCTGATGGGCTTTGGCGGCGTCGCGGCCATCGCCCGGCATGTCATCGTGGTCGAGCGCGAATGGCTCAGCGACGAGGAATACGGCAAGCTGCTCGGCCTGTGTCAGGCCTTGCCGGGGGCCAACACGGTCAATGTCGCGGTCATGCTGGGCGACCGCTTTCAGGGGGTGATCGGCGCGCTGGTCAGCGTGGTGGGCATCATGGCCATGCCGCTGACCACGCTGGTGGCTGCCGCCACGGTGTATGACCATGTGGCCGGCCATCCGCTCGCCCGCCTTGTGCTGTCCGGCGCAGCGGTGAGCGCGGCGGGGATGATCCTTGGCGCGGCGGCCAAATTGCTGGTGCGCGCGCGGCCCTCGCCCGGTGGATGGATCTGCGCGGCGGCGGCGATGGTCGCGGTGGCGGGCTTCGAAATGCCCCTGCCATGGACGCTGGCCTGCCTTGCGCCCTTGAGTCTCGGCTTCGCGGCATGGAGCCTGCGTCGATGAACGGGCGCCTGCTGCTGCAGATCGGCTGGATTTTCGGCTCGCTCTCGCTGATTTCGATCGGCGGTGCCAATGTGCTGATCCCCGAGATCCACCGGCAGGTCGTCGAAACGCATGCCTGGCTGGATAGCGAGAGCTTCGCGCGGCTTTTCGCCATTTCGCTGGCGGCGCCCGGCCCCAACATCATGCTGGCGAGCATCATCGGCTGGCATCTCGCCGGCCTGCCCGGCCTGATGGTGGCGACCGTGGCGATCCTGACACCGCCCTCGATCATGGCCTTGTTTGCCGGGCGCGGCATCCGCCGCTGGAGCGAGACGCGGGGCCTTCAGGTGCTGACCGCCGGTCTGGTGCCCGTCGCGCTGGGGCTGATGCTGGCGAGCGGCATGGTGGCCTCACGCGCGGCGCATGTCGGGGTTACGGGCTATGCCATCACCGGCGGCGTGGGGCTGGCGGTGTTCTGCAGCAAACGCAATCCGCTGGTCTGGATGGGGTTGGGCATCATCGCCTTTGTGCTGTCGCAATCCTTTTGACATGCGCGGCAGCAGCTTGTGGTTGCACAGGCGCCTGCCCTGAACCATCATATCTCAAAATATGGTGGGAGTAGCATATGCTGGGATCTGATGCCGTCTGGCCCCTGTGGAGCGATAGGCCCGCAGTCACCTTCGAAAACCCCGATGCCGCGCCTGACATGGCTGTCGTCACGGCGGTCGATCAGCCGGTCCTGCTCGGCTGTCGCCCGGCACGGCCCAATGGGCGGGCGATGCTGGTGCTGGGCGGTGGCGGCTATGTCGCGCTGATGGCGGGGCGTGAGGGCGTTCAGGTCGCCCAATGGCTGACGGCACTGGGCTATCACGCCTTCGTCCTGCTCCACCGCTTCCCCAATGCCGAACATGGCATGGCCGCGCCGCTGGATGACGCCATCGAGGCCATGCGCCTGATCCGCGCCAGCGATATGGGGTTCGCGGGCGTTGGCGTGGTCGGCCTGTCCTCGGGCGGACATCTGGCGGCATGCCTGCTGGCGGCCTATCCGGAGGAATGGGCGGCGCGATCCGCAGCAGCGCGGCCCGATGTGGCGGTGATCGGCTATGCGCCGATTTCGACCAACGCCAGGGGGCGCACCATCGTGGCGGACAAGCCGCCGCTGCCTCCGGTCGAAAAGCAGGCGATGTATGACCGGCTGCAGCCCGATGCCCAATTGCTGCCCGCGCCGCCGCCCGCCTTTATCGTCTATGCCGGCAATGATCCGGTGGTGCCGGTGGAGAATGCGCATCGGCTGCATCAGGCATGGATCGCGGCAGGCGGCACGGCGGAGCTGCATGTCTTTGCCGATGCGCCACATGGCTTCGCGATGGATACGAAAGGCCTGCCGGTGTCGATATGGCCGAGCCTGTGCGAGGCGTGGCTAAGGCAGGTGGGCTTTCTGGCCTAACCGGCTTCAGCGCTGGAAGGGGAGCCGGGCCTGAACCTTGAACTTCCGGATTATCGTTTCAATCCGGAAGTTTATGGCGGAGAGGCAGGGATTCGAACCCTGGATACCCTCACGAGTATGCCGCATTTCGAGTGCGGTGCATTCGACCACTCTGCCACCTCTCCGCAAGGTAGGAATGAGTTCCTGTGAAGGCCCTCATCCGGTCGGGAGCCGCCCCCTAGCCAATGATTCTCACCTTGCCAAGCCCTTAAAACAACATGGTGGTGGATTTTCCTGTCACCTTGCTTGTTCTCCCCCGCCCTCATGCCTATATTCCCCTACATGGACCGAGCGAGTTTCTATTCCCCAACTGCCGGCCGCCGCATCGATATGCCGCGTGCCAGCCAGGCCAGCTTTGCTATCGGCGACGTGGTACGCCACCGCGAGTATGATTTCCGGGGGGTCATTTTCGACATCGACCCCGTCTTCGCCAACAGCGAGGAATGGTACGAATCGATTCCCAAGGATCTGCGCCCCCGGCGTGAGCAGCCCTATTACCACCTCTTCGCAGAGAATGAGGATGGCGCCTATATCGCCTATGTCAGCCAGCAGAACCTGCTGGAAGACGGCGAAACCGGCCCGGTGGACCATCCCCAGCTGGAGCAGATCTTCGAGGATTTCGATGGCCTGCGCTATCCGCTGCGCCACGCGATGAGCCACTAAAACCGGATACCATCGCCGGATACGAAAAGGGCGCCCCGCAAGGCGCCCTTTTTGCTGTCAGCGAATACCGAAGCGCTCAGCCCTTGAGCTTCCAGCCCGAGCGCAACAGGCGATAGGCCGCAAAGCCCAGCACCATGTTGAGCGCCAGCAGTCCCAGCGCGCCATGCAGCACCGCCTGATTCGTCGCGCCAATGTCGCTCTGCCCCAGAAAGCCGAAGCGGAAGCCCGAGATCACATAGAAGAAAGGGTTCACCCGGCTCACCGACTGGAAGGCGGGCGATAGATTGTCGATCACGTAAAAGGTGCCCGAAAGCAGCGCCATCGGCTGGATCACGAAATTGGTGATGGCCGCATTATGATCGAATTTCTCAGCCCAGATCGAGGACATCAGCCCGATCTGCGCCAGCATCAGCGGCCCCATCAGCCCGAACCACACCACAGCCCAGGGATGCGCCATGCCAAGGCTCACCCCCGGCCACAGCAGCATCGCCCCCGCCAGAGCAAGCCCCACCAGAATGCCGCGAGTCATCGCGCCCGCCAGCATGCCGACCATCAATTCGCCGGTGGAAAGCGGCGGCATCAGGAAGTCGATGATCGTCCCCTGCATCTTGCCCGCCAGAAAACTGAAGGACGCATTCTGGAAGGCATTGTTCATCATGCCCATCATAATGAGGCCCGGCGCGACGAAGCTGGCGAAGTTCACGCCCAGCACCATGCGGTTGCCGCGCCCCATCGCCACGGTGAAGATCACCAGAAAAAGCAGCGTGGTGACCGCTGGTGCCCAGATTGTCTGCGTATGCACCTTTAAAAACCGGCGAACCTCCTTCATATAGAGGGTCCACAAGCCCAGGCGGTTGACGCCATGGATGATCGGCACACCCTGCGGCGGGAAACCCCGCGGCAACAGGGCAGGTTTGGCATGCGGCGCCCCAAGGGCGTTTTCAGCGGCAAAGCGGGGTTGATCGGCCATGGCTAGGCGACTATCGGGGTCTTTCGCGGCTGGCAAGCGCCCGCTTGTCTCCCACACTCGAATTTCGGACAATCGATGAGCTGGACCGACGAACGCATCGACAAATTGACCCGCATGTGGGAGGGCGGCTCCACCGCCTCCCAGATCGCGGAAGAACTGGGCGGCGTGAGCCGCAATGCCGTGATCGGCAAGGCGCACCGCCTGGGCCTGAAGGCACGCCCTTCGCCCGTGAAGGCCAATGAGCGCTCGGACGACACGCCCGCCGCTCCGCCGCCGCCCCGCGCACCGCGCCCGGTCGAAGCTGCTCCGGCGGCTGCCCCCGTGGCCGCTCCGCCGCCCCCGCCGCGCGCCGCAGCCCCTGCGCCGCGCCCGGCCCCGGCTGCGCCCCCGCCGCCGCCCGCTGCTGCTGCAGGCGGTACGGATGCTCCGGCTTCGGCGCCTTCCCCGCGCATCGTCTCGGTCGGCCCCGGCGGCTTTCTGCGTCAGGGCCCCGGCGATCAGCAGGCTCCAATCCCGCCGGCCCCGCCGCGCCGCCTGGTGCCCGCCAAGCCCAGCGCCGAGATCGCCGAGAAGACCAGCCTGCTGGATCTCAACGACCGCATCTGCCGCTGGCCGATGGGCCACCCCGGCGAGCCCGACTTCCATTTCTGCGGTGAGAAGGTGAACCCCGGTTTCCCTTATTGCGTCGAACATTGCGGCCGCGCCTATCAGGCCCAGCTGCCGCGCGGCGCGCGCCGTCCCCCTCCGCCGCTGCCTTTCGGCGGTCCCCGCCTGCGCTGAGCAGACCGGGGCCCGACCGGGCACGATTCCGAATAGAGTCAAACGCGCGGTAGCCGGTTGCGGCTTACCGCGCGTTTTGCGATTGCCATCGGATGATTCGTTCGAGCCCTCTCATCGCCCGCATGGAGCGATGGCTTCCCATCGCAACGCCGGTCGTGCTGGCCGCCATGCTGCTGATCGGGCTGCTGCTTCCGCTCTACAGCGACGAAGTGGGCTGGCGCCTCCAGGAACGCGCCGGTTTCGACGGGGTGGACAAGCTCTTTTCCGAGCAATGCGGCCCCAACACGCTGGCCGTGCCGCCATGGTTCATGATGCCGGTGCGCTGGTATTCGGCATTGTTCAACGGCGCCTGGCCCACGCCCTTCGCGGTGCGCCTGTCGGGCGTGGCCTATGCGCTGATCTGGCTGGTCCTGCTGCTGGCGCTGATCCGGCGGCTGACGGTTGACGGGCAAAGGCGCGGTCAACTCACGACGCTGGCCTGCGGGCTGATGGGGCTTGGCGTCATGCCATGGCTGCTGGTGTGGAGCCGGCCGGAACAGCCGATCATCCTTTCGGTCACGGCAGCCCTGCTGATCGGCATAACCGGCGCGCAAGACAAGCGCCCGCGCCTCTGGGCACCGGTGGCGATCCTCATGCTTGGGATCATCGCGCTCTCCTATCATTTCAAGACGCTGATCCTCATTCCGCTGTTCCTGACGGCGATGGTCACCGCCGCCCCTCCGCGCCGTGCCTGGGCGGTGCAGGGTCTGTGCATGCTGGCTTTGGTGGGGGCCACGATGGTGGCCACGCATTACTGGCTCGCGCGCATGGCCTGCCCCAGCGACCCGGTGCTGGCCGCCGATCACGCCAGCCAAAGTCTGGGTCTGAGCATGATGGCGCATCAAAAGGGAGCGCTCGGCTGGGCGATGGCGCCGCTGCGCCTGATCGCCAATTACCAGATACCGGTCTATGTCGCCCAGGCCGCCCCCGACATCACCCCGATGTCGAACTGGCTGCTGCCCCATCTGGTGAGCAAGCCCACCCAGATTGCCTGGACGATTGCGCTTAACCTGTTGTGGTTGGCCGGTTTCGTTCTGATGGCATGGGCCCTGGTTGCCGCGCTGTGGCAGCGCCGCCTCGATCGCCCCATGCTGCTGGCCGGGGTCACGCTGGCTTGCGCCTCGGCATGGTGCATGTCGCAAATCGTGCGCAACGTCTATGAGGCCTCCTTCATCCTGCCCCTGTTGGCCCTGAGCTTTGTCATCGCCCTGTCAGGCACCCTGTCGCCGAAACTGGCGCGCGCCTTGAGCCGGATCACGCCCGCCATCGGGCTGGCCCTTCCGATCAGCGCCCTGGCGATTCTGGGCATCTATGGCCCCTCTCTGGCCGCCACGGCCGGACAGGCCGGCTATCTGCCGGACCGCAACTATTCGGTGGGGCTGGGTGCATATGGCGCCTTGCGTCAGCAGATCCTGCAGGCGGCGGCTGCCTGCGGCATCACACTGGAACGCCATCCCGCCCGGCTGCTCATCGACGACGTGACCTATTTCACCTTCATGGATATGCCCTTGCCCGATCACAAGACCACGGTGTTGGAGCCGCGCTGGCGCGGCAATCTGGCCGATCCGCTTGCCTATCTGCGCCAGCGCGGGTCCTCAGGCATGGTTCTGGGCTGCGCTGCTCTGCCTGCTGATCTGCGGCAAAAAGCCCATGCTCGGGGCGGCATCTGCTGCATCGGTCCGGACCAATGGGCTGAAGCCCCCGCCCCTACCCCCCATGTCGCGAGCCTGCCCACCCCATGATGGAGACAGCCGGCAAGACCCCGCCCACCTATCTCCGCCTGTTCCATATGCTGCGCCATGGCGTGGTGGTCTCGCTGGTGCTGGGGCTGCTGGGCGGCTTGCTGCTGCCGCTCTATACCGATGAGGTGGGCTGGCGCCTGCAGGAACGCGCCTGGATCGACGGGATCGACAAGCTCTATTCCGACCAGTGCGGCCCCAACACGCTGACCATGCCGCCCTTCTTCATGTGGCCGGTGCGCTGGTATTCGGGCTTCTTCAACCTGCATTTCGCCCAGCCCTACTGGGTGCGGCTGTCCGGCGTGCTCTATGCCTGCCTCTGGCTCTATCTGCTGCTGGCGCTGATCCGCCGCATCGCACGCGACCGCACCGAAAGGCATATGATCGCGGTCATCGCCTGCACGCTGATCGGGCTGGGCTGCACCCCGCTGCTGCTGGTGTGGAGCCGCCCCGAACAGCCCATCATGCTGGCGTTGACGCTCACCCTGCTGATCGCCAGCAACGCCTGGCAGGCACCGGGCAACCGTTTCGGCCCGCTGGCGGGGATCGCCTATTCCACCGCCTCGACCGCGCCCGAAATCGCCTGGCTGCGCTCGCTGGGCATCACCGCGCTGGCGATGATTGCGCTCAGCTATCATTTCAAGGCGCTGGTCACCATGCCGGTGTTCGCCGTCGCGATCCTGATGGCCAGTCGTGGCCCGCGCGCCCTGCTGCCCCGCGCCACCGCGCTGGTGCTGCTGGTGGCCGCCGCGCTGGCCGCGCTGCATTACTGGAGCGCGCGCCTCGCCTGCCCGCTCGATCCGTTGATCAACCGCGAGTTCAACCGCCAGAACATCGGCGCGCAGATCGCCAGCCATGGCGCGCCGGGCGGCGGCGGGCTGCTGTCGCTGATCTGGAGCCTGATCGCCAATCTGCGCTTCGACGCCTATATCGACAGCGCCGCGCCCCAGGTCTTTCCGATGTCGCGTTGGCTGGTGGCGGGCCGGGTCAGCGCCGACGAAATGCAGGGCTGGCGCGGCGGCATGACGGTGATCTGGGCGCTGGCGGGCGCTGCCGGCCTCACCGCTGCTCTGGCCGCGCTGTGGCAGCAGGGACGGCGCAAGGTGCTAGCTTGCGACGCGGCTCTGGCGCTGATCCTGCTCGGCGTGGCCGCCCTGTGGTGCGCCAGCCAGTTCGTGCGCCATGATTACGAAGTCTCCTTCGAGCTGCCGCTGCTGATTCTGGCCATCGTCATGGGTCTGGCCTCGCCGCATGGGCTGGAGTGGCTGAAACGCGCGCTGCCGGTGCTGGCCATGGCGCTGGGGCCGCTGATGATCCTGTCGCTGGTGCTGGTGGGCGGGCTTTACGGGCCGCCGCTGGTCGATGCTTTGGGCTCATCGGCCTATCTGCCGCAGCAGCCCTATTCGGTGCCGCTGCTGGCGCGTGAGCGCTCCAACGCCGACATTCTGGGCGCGGCGGGGCGCTGCGGCCTGTCTCCGGCGCGACCCGCGCGCAATCTGCTGATCGACGATGTGACCTATTTCACCTTTATGGGCAGCCACACGCCGCAGCATTATCTGGGCGTGCTGCCGCCGCGCACGCGCGGTTCGATCGAGGACCCGCTGCTCTATCTCGACAAGCGCCATTCCTCCGGGATCGTCATGGGCTGCCACAAGCTGCCCGAGGAACTGCGCGACCGCGCAAGGCGGCAAGGTTCCTTCTGCTGCCTCGCCCCACCGGATTGGTAAAAGCCCTGAGGGAGCGTAAGCGTTCATTCCACCGCGAACATTAACGGGTTAAAAACCATCCCCTGCTAATGCTCGGGCCACCATGAGCGCCCAAGATCCCTCCCTGCCCCGCCGCCCCGCCAAGGGCCTGCTGGATTGGTTCGGCTTTGCCGGGCCCAACGACGTTAACCATGATGTGGATGCCAATGGCGTCCCCATCACGGCCAACGCCCCGCATCAGATCGCCCGCAAGCAGTTGCTCGACGACATCGGCAATTTCCTGATGGCGCATGACCTTGAGGTCAGCGGCTTCACCCTGTCGGTGGCGCATGACTATCTGGTGGGCGGCAACCGCCGCGTCACCCGCGCCATCGACGAGCAGATCCAGGCGAGCGAGCCGCTCACCCTGCCCTGGCTCAGGAAGACCGCCGCCGACCCCGGCCACAACCAGAATGAGGCGATGCATCGCCTGATGAAGCGGCTGGAAACCGACATCGAGGATTTCGGCAAGGTCACCAGCGAAGCCTCCAGCGCCACCACCCATTACAATGAGGCGCTGGCCGCCCATGTCCACGACCTCGATCAGGCCCCCGACGGGCAGATCGGCGTGGAGGAATTGCTCGATCTGGCCCGCGCCATGCTCGACCGCACGCGCAGCCTCGAAGAGGATATGGCCCGCAGCGCCGAGCAGACCCGCGTGCTACGCAACAATCTGGAGCAGGCGCGCCGCAACGCCGATCACGATCACCTGACCGGCCTGCCCAACCGCCGCGCCTTCGAAGCCCGCTTCGATACGGAATATGCCTCGGCCAAGGCGCGCGGCGAGCATCTGTGCGTGGCCTTCTGCGACATCGACTTCTTCAAGCGCATCAACGACACCCATGGCCATGACGCGGGCGACCGCGTGCTGAAGGTGGTTGCCGAAACGCTGGCCCGCATGTCCGACGACCGCTGCCATGTGGCGCGCCACGGCGGCGAGGAGTTCGTGGTGCTGCTGCGCGGCCGCTCGCTGCATGAAGCCTGGGAGATGCTCGACGACACGCGCCACCGCATGGCCGAGCGCAAGCTGATCAACCGCGCCACCGAAGCGGCCTTCGGTCAGGTGACCTTTTCGGCGGGGATCGCCGATGTGTTTGCCTCGGAAGACCCGCGCGAATCGCTGCGCGCCGCCGACAAGGCGCTCTACAAGGCCAAGGAATCGGGCCGCAACAAGGTCGTCGTCGCCGACAAGACCATGTTGGGCTGAACCGAAAATGCCGGCCTGCCCCCATGAGGGCAGCCGGCATTCTCAAAGGTTCAAACCTCAGCCGTTCTGCGAATCATCGTCATTGGCCGACTGATCGTTCCACGAATCGTCGCTGCTCGCCTGATCGGTTTCAGGCTGCGTTTCCTCATTGTCGAAATGCTCTTTCACCGCTTTCACGCCCTCGAAACCGGCGATCGCGGCAGCACCCTTGGCCAGAAAACCGGCATCGGGATCAACAGCTTCCAGCGCCTTGTCGGCAGCGAAAGCACCAGCGGCCTCTTCCAGGAAATCCTTGATACCCATCGAACTCTCCATCGCCGGAGGCGTGAGACAGCGGTGCGTCCGGCTTATTTTATATATATTTTATATTGGCGCCGGGCACGTAAATTCTGATCAAGCGCCCGCCCTGGCAAACATCCAAACAAAAGGGCCCGCCGGCTGAACCGGCGAGCCCCTTCATGTTCAGCGCTATGGCGCCGATCAGTCGTCCGACTTCAGGAAAGCCGGCATGTGATCGGGGTTGCCGCCTTCGCGGTCGCCACGGCCTTCGCGGCGCGGGCCACGATCGCCGCCACGGCCACGGTCACCGCCGCCGCGCGGACCACGGCGGTCGCCGCGATCGCCACGGTCAGGACGGTCGCCGCGCGGTTCGCGGGGCTCGCGGGCGGGACGGGTGTCCTCCAGCTCGCCACCGGTCTCCTGATCGACGACGCGCATCGACAGGCGCACCTTGCCGCGCTGGTCGATCTCGAGGACCTTCACGAAGACCTCCTGACCTTCCTTGACGACGTCGGTGGGCTTTTCCACGCGCTCGTTCTTCATTTCGCTAACGTGGACGAGACCGTCCTTGCCGCCCATGAAGTTCACGAAGGCGCCGAAATCAACGATGTTGACGACCTTGCCCTTGTAGATCTTGCCGACTTCGGCTTCCTCGACGATGCCCAGGATCCAGACCTTGGCGGCCTCGATCTGCGACACATCGCTCGACGAGATCTTGACGATACCCTCGTCGTCGATGTCGACCTTGGCGCCGGTGGTGGCGACGATCTCGCGGATCACCTTGCCGCCGGTGCCGATGATGTCACGGATCTTCGACTTGTCGATCGTGATGGTCTCGATGCGCGGCGCATGAGCCGACAGCTCGGTACGGGCTTCGCCCAGAGCCTTGAGCATCTCGCCCAGGATGTGCGCGCGGCCTTCCTTGGCCTGATCCAGCGCCTGCTTCATGATGGCGTCGGTAATACCGGCCACCTTGATGTCCATCTGCATCGTGGTGATGCCCTCGGACGTGCCGGCCACCTTGAAGTCCATGTCGCCCAGGTGATCTTCGTCACCCAGAATGTCGGACAGCACGGTGAAGTCCTTGCCTTCCAGGATCAGACCCATGGCGATGCCCGAGACGGGACGAACCAGAGGAACGCCGGCGTCCATCATCGAGAGCGAACCACCGCAGACGGTGGCCATCGAGGAGGAACCGTTCGACTCGGTGATGTCCGAGAGAACGCGGATCGTGTAGGGGAAATCTTCCTTCGAAGGCAGCACGGGGTGCAGCGCGCGCCAGGCCAGCTTGCCATGGCCGACTTCACGACGACCCGGGGCGCCGAAGCGACCCACTTCGCCCACCGAATAGGGGGGGAAGTTGTAGTGCAGCATGAAGTTCGAATACGACAGGCCGTCGAGGCCGTCGATCATCTGCTCGGCGTCCTTGGTGCCCAGCGTGGTGGTGCAGATCGACTGCGTTTCGCCACGCGTGAACAACGCCGAACCATGGGTGCGGGGCAGGAAGCCCACCATCGATTCAATCGGACGAATCTGGGTGGTGGTGCGGCCGTCGATGCGCTTGCCGTCCTTCAGGATGGCGCCGCGCACGATTTCGGCTTCCAGCTTCTTGGTCAGCTTGATGGCGGTCATCACCGTCTGGCCATCGGCTTCGGCGTACTTGGCCTTCACCTTGTCACGCAGGGCGTTCAGCGCGTTCGAGCGGGCCGACTTGTCGGTCAGCTTGTAGGCCGCGGTGATGTCCTTGCCGATCAGCTTCTTGATCTCGGCCTTCAGGGCGGCGTTGCCGTCCTGCGACTTGACTTCCCAAGGCTCCTTGGCGGCCTTCTCGGCCAGATCGATGATGCCGTTGATGACCTTGCGGATCTCGGCATGAGCGAACTGCACGGCGCCCAGCATGGTCTCTTCCGAAAGCTCCTTGGCTTCCGATTCCACCATCATCACGGCATTGCCGGTGGCGGCGACGACCAGATCCAGCTCGCCTTCGGCAACCTGCGACATCGACGGGTTGAGCTGATACTCGCCGTCCTTGTAGCCGACGCGGGCAGCGCCGATCGGGCCCATGAAGGGCAGACCCGAGATGGTCAGCGCAGCCGAGGCCGCGATCATCGCGACGATATCGGGCTCGCTCTCGCCGTCATAGCTCAGCACCTGAGCGATGACGTTGATCTCGTTGTAGAAACCTTCGGGGAACAGCGGGCGGACCGGACGGTCGATCAGGCGGGAAACCAGCGTTTCCTTTTCCGTCGCGCCGCGCTCGCGCTTGAAGAAGCCACCCGGGATACGACCGGCGGCCGAGAACTTTTCCTGATAGTGAACGGTGAGCGGGAAGAAATCCTGCCCGTCCTTCACCGACTTGGCGGCCGTCACGGCGCAGAGCACCACGGTCTCGCCATAGGTGGCCAGAACGGCGCCATTGGCCTGACGGGCCACACGGCCGGTTTCGAGGGTGAGGGTCTTTCCGCCCCACTCCAGCGATACGGTTTTCACGTCGAACATTCTTTTTCCTTCGCCCCGCACGGCCCTATTGCCTGCGCGGGGTTGCTAAGCCGGGGGTGCCGTCCCGGTCCGGTGCGGGGCTTTGTTCGGGCCCCAGAGCCGCCCGCCGAATTGCGGACATGCCCGTATTTTTGAAACTCGCATATGAAAAGCGCCCCGCGAAGGGGGCGCTTCCAATCGAACCTTACTTACGCAGGCCCAGCTTGGCGATGAGAGCATTGTAACGCTCCACATCCTTCTTCTTCAGGTAGGCGAGCAGGGTGCGACGCTTGTTCACCATCATGAGCAGGCCACGACGCGAATGGTTATCCTTGTGGTGGGCCTTGAAGTGCTCGGTCAGGGTCTTGATGCGGCTCGTCAGGATGGCAACCTGCACCTCGGGCGAACCGGTGTCGTTCGCGGCGCGGGCGTTGTCCTGAATGATTTCCTGCTTCAGTTCGGGCGAAACCGACATATTCTCTACTCCGCGACATCGGGAAGGTTGAACCCCCGCACGACTTTCATCGCGCCCCCTTCAAGCTCCACCAGCGCCACCGGCACGGGGCCGTGATACGCACAGAAAAGCCCGTCGGGATGGGGCTGTCCAATCAGAACGCGACCCTGACGGATCGCCCCTGCCTCCGTGGACGTGAGGGAGAGGGCCGGGATGTCGACCAGCCCCGCCTCCAGCGGCAGAAGTACCTGTTCAAGCGCGGCGCCTTGGCCGATTTCGTTCAATCTGTCCAGTGAAATCGCCTGTTTCAGGGTGAACGGCCCGGCGCTCTCGCGCCTCAGCATGGTGACATGGCCCCGCGACCCCAGCGCCAGAGCGATGTCGCGCGCCAGGCTGCGGATGTAGGTGCCCTTGGAGACATGGGCGCGCAAGGTGACGCTCCCCTCGCCCCCATCCACCAGATCGAGGCTGTGAATGGTGACCTTGCGCGAGGCCAGTTCGACCTCGACACCCTTGCGCGCCAGATCATAGGCGCGCGCGCCATCGACCTTGAGCGCGCTGTAGATCGGCGGCACCTGCTCGATGGGCCCGGTGAAGAGCGGCAGCACCTGCGCCACCTCGGCGGCCTCGGGGATTTTCTCGCTGGTGGCGATGACCTCGCCCTCCAGATCCAGCGTCGAGGTTTCCGCGCCGAATTTGACGGTAAAGCTGTAGACCTTGCTGGCGTCGAGCATCCGCCCGGTCAGCTTGGTCGCCTCGCCCAGAGCGATGGGCAGCAACCCGCTGGCCAGCGGATCGAGCGTGCCGCCATGGCCCACCTTGATCCCGCCCTTCAGCTTCATGTTGAAGCCTGCTGCGCGCAGATTGCGCTTCACCGCGCTGACCGCCTGCGTGCTGCCCAGTTCGAGCGGCTTGTCGAGGATGATCCAGCCGTTAACGGCCGTGTCGAGGCTCATGGCTCAGAACCTCCCCGTCCAATGCGCGACCTGTATCACATGGCCATAGAGCCATTCGAAGGGCGGCCCCACGAAGCGTCCGATGGGATCGAAGCCGGGCACCACCTGAGGCAACAGCACCAGCAGAACCAGCACCAGCCCAAAGCCCAACCGGCGAAACCGCGCATAAAGCTGAGCCGCAGGCGCGGGCAACAGACCCTCGACGATATGCGAGCCATCAAACGGCGGGATCGGCAGCAGGTTGAAGATCGCCAGAAACAGATTGATCTGGATAAAGGTGGCCAACAGCTCGACCACGCTCACCAGCCAGCGCGTATCCGGCCCCAGCGGCATGGCGCCGATCGGCCCCAGCACCAGCGCCGCCAGCAGCGCCATCACAATGTTCGAGGCCGGCCCTGCCGCCGCGACCAGCATCATGCCGACACGCGGATTGCGCAGCCGCCAGGCGTTGACGGGCACCGGCTTGGCCCAGCCAAACACCGGAAGATGCGCCAAAGCCAACAGCCCCGGCAACACCACCGTACCGATGGGGTCGACATGGCGTAGCGGATTGAGGGTCAGACGCTTGGCCTCATGCGCCGTCGGGTCGCCCAAAGCGCGCGCCGCCCAGCCATGCGCCACCTCGTGAAAGACGATGGCGACGATCAGCGGCAGTGCCAGCATCACGATCTGATGGATCAGCGCGCTGTTCATGCCCGCGCCTCGCTGAAATGCTTGCGACACAGGGCCACATAACGGTCGTTCCCGCCGATCTCGGTCTGAGCGCCATCGATCACCGCCCTGCCCGTCTCATCGACGCGCAAATTCATGATCGCCTTGCGCCCGCAATGGCAGACGGCCTTCAGCTCGATCAGCGAATCCGCAATGCCCAGCAGCACCGCCGATCCAGGGAACAGCTCGCCCCGGAAATCGGTGCGCAGGCCATAGCACAGCACCGGCACATTGGCCTCATCGGCCAGACGCGCCAACTGCCAGACCTGAGCTGCGGTGAGGAACTGCGCCTCATCCACCAGCACGCAGGCGACCGGCCCCGCGCCATGCAGCGGCGCAATGGCCCCATACATATCTGTCTGCGGCGTAAAACGATGTGCCTGAGCATGCAGGCCGATGCGGCTCTCGATGGCATGCTCGCCGCCCCGGTCATCGACAGCGGCAGTCCACAGCATGGTGGTCATGCCGCGCTCGCGATAGTTGAAATCGGCCTGAAGCAGCGTGGTCGATTTCCCGGCATTCATGCTGGCGTAGTAGAAATAGAGCTTGGCCATCAGTCGGCCCCGCCCTCCTCATCCTCGCATTCTTCGCCCGCAGCCACATCGCGGCGCACACGCGGATCGGCCAGCAGAGCCTCGATCCGGCTCGCCTCATCGAAGCTCTCGTCAGCGAGGAACTTGATCCGCGCGGCATATTTCAGCTTCAACTTGCCTGCCACGGCCTTCTGGAAAAAGGCGGTGTTGGTGCGCAAGGCCTTGAGCACGATCTCTTCCTGCTCGCCCAGCAGAGGCTTCACGAAGACGGCTGCGTGGCGAAGATCCGGGCTCATGCGCACTTCGGTCACCGAAACGGTGCGCGCGGTCAGCACATCGTCATGCACCTCCTGGCGCGCCAGCAGATCGGAAATGACGTGGCGCACCTGTTCACCCACCTTGAGCAGGCGAACGGAGCGGGCTTCGGGCGTGGTGGGTGTGATCTTGGCCATGGTGTCCATATGGGGATCGCGCGCGCTTCCGCAAAGAGGCACGGCGTCAGAACTGAATTGTTCCCGCCTTGCGCCGGGAACAACACTATTTGCAATGCTTTCTTGAATCTGAGCCTGTCGTTCAGATAAGTCTCACCGGGGGCGCGGCATAGCCGCATCACCCGAACCGGATACCGAAAGGATTGAATCCATGCGCAAGACCATCAGCGCCATCGTGCTGGCCGCTCTGTTGACGCCCGCCATGGCCATGGCACAGCCCGGCCGTGACCGCCACGACGATCATCGCGGCCCCGACCGTGGCGATCACCGTGGCCCCGGCGGACCCGGCGGCTTTGGCCCGAATCGCGGTGGCCCCGGCGGCCCGCCCAACGGCTGGCACCAGTTCCGCAAGGGCGATCGTTTCGACCGTGGTCGCTCGTGGAACTATGGCGAGATCGACTATCGCCGCTACAACGGTCGCCTGCGTCCTCCCCCGCGCGGCTATCGCTGGGTGCGCAACGGCAATGACGCCCTGCTCATCGGCATCACCAGCGGCGTGATCGCCAGCGTGATCGCGGGCAACTTCTAAGGGAGAGACATGCCGGGCGGGCCACCGATTTCGCCCGGCATCTCCTGAAAGCAAAAAGGGCGGCCTTTGCGGGCCGCCCTTTTCGTTTGTGTGGTTTTGTTTGAAAATCCGGCGAGAGAGCCGGATTTTGCGGCACCAGCCCGCTCCCCCGCCCGGATACCCTACGGTGGTATCCTCTGGGTGGCCGGGCGGGGGAGCGGGCTGGTGCCGCTCTGGGCAATGCGCGAAAGCGCATTGCCCAGACAAAGCTTAGAGCGTGCGCTCGCGCATCTCGACCTCGAAGGTCTCCAGGATATCGCCCGACTTCACGTCGTTGGTGCCTTCCAGCACCACGCCGCATTCCAGACCCACGCGCACTTCGGCGACATCGTCCTTGAAGCGGCGCAGCGAGGCCACGACCGTCTTCGAGACGATGACGTCGTTGCGCGTCAGGCGGGTATGCAGACCCTTGCGGATATAGCCCTCGACCACCAGCAGACCGGCGGCCTTGTTGTGCTTGCCCGCGGGGAACACATCCTTGACCTCGGCGCGGCCGACGACGGTTTCGATGCGCTCCGGACCCCAGACGCCCGCCATCTCCTTCGAGATGTCGTCGGTCAGGTGATAGATCACGTCGAAATACTTCATCCGCACCTTGAAGCGGTCGACCATCTCGCGCGCCTTGGCATTGGGACGGACGTTGAAGCCGATGATCGGCGCATTCGAGGCCGCCGCCAGATTGACGTCGCTCTCGGTGATGGCGCCCACGCCGCTCGCCAGCACGCGCAGCTTGATCTCGTCATTCGACAGACGGGTCAGCGCGTTGACGATGGCTTCCACCGAACCCTGCACGTCGGCCTTCACCACGACAGGATATTCGATGACCGCTTCCTTGGCCTTCAGTGCGGAGAACATGTTCTCCAGGCTGGCGGGCGCGGTGGTGGTGCGCTTGGCGGTGGCCTGTTCCTGACGGAAGGCGGCAACCTCACGAGCGCGGGCTTCGCTGTCCACCACGGTCAGCGTGTCACCGGCCATGGGCACGCCGCCCAGACCCAGCACCTCGACCGGCAGAGCGGGCGGAGCCGACTTCAGCTGGCGGCCCTTGTCGTCGAGCATCGCGCGAACGCGGCCCGACTGGGTGCCCACCACCAGAATGTCACCGACCTTCAGAGTACCGCGCGTGATCAGCACGGTGGCCAGCGGGCCCTTGCCCTTGTCGAGCTTGGCCTCGATCACGGTGGCTTCACCGGCACGATCGGGGTTGGCGCGCAGTTCGAGCAGTTCGGCCTGGTTGAGGATCTTCTCGATCAGCTCGGGCAGGCCCGCACCGGTCTTGGAAGAGACTTCCACATCCTGCACGTCACCCGACATCTCCTCGACCACGACTTCGTGCTCAAGCAGACGCTCCCGGATGCGCTGGGCATTGGCCTCGGGCTTGTCGGCCTTGGTGATCGCCACGATCATCGGCACGCCCGCCGCGCGGGTGTGGCGGATCGCCTCGATCGTCTGCGGCATGATGCCGTCGTCAGCAGCCACCACCAGCACCACGATGTCGGTGACATTGGCACCGCGCATACGCATGTCGGTGAAGGCTTCGTGGCCCGGCGTGTCGAGGAAGGTGATGAGGTCACCGCTCTTCGTCTTGATCTGATAGGCGCCGATATGCTGCGTGATGCCGCCGGCCTCGCCGCGCACCACATCGGTGCCGCGCAGCGCGTCGAGCAGGCTGGTCTTGCCGTGGTCGACATGGCCCATGATGGTGACGACCGGAGCGCGCGGCTTGAGCGTCTCCTCGGCGTCCACGTCCGACGCCACGTCAATGTCGACGTCGTTCTCGGACACGCGCTGGATGTTGTGGCCGAACTCTTCGACCAGCAGCTCGGCGGTGTCCTGATCGATGGTGTGGTTCAGCGTGACCATCACGCCCATCTTGAACAGCGCCTTGACCAGATCGGCGGCCTTTTCGGCCATACGGTTGGCCAGTTCCTGCACGGTGATCGCCTCGGGCACCACCACGTCACGGACCTGCTTCTCGCGCGGCTGGCTCTGGCCCGAGAAGTGAGCGCGACGCTCCTTCTCACGCGCACGCTTCAGCGCGGCGAGGCTGCGGGCGCGGGCGCCCTCATCCTCGTTCAGCGCACGGGTCACGGTCAGCTTGCCGCCACGACGCTCGTCGGCGCCCTTGCGGTCGCGCGCCGGAGTGGCGGGCTTCTTGGCGGGCGTGGCTTCGGGGCGACGCACCGGAGCCGACACGACAGGCGTGAAACGACGCGGCGCGGGAGCAGCCTCGGCACGGGCGGGCTGAGCAGCGGCAGGCGCGGCAGCAGCAGGCGCTTCCTGTGCCGGAGCAGCCTTGGCCTCCACCGGAGCGGGGGCAGCAGCGACGGGCTCGGCGGCCTTCACCGGCTCGGGAGCGGCAACGGGCTCGGGCTTGGCGGCCTCGGCGGCGCGGGCCGCTTCGGCAGCGGCCCTGGCGCGCTGCTCTTCTTCCATGGCGCGCTGACGCTCTTCCTGCTCACGGCGGCTCTGGGCCTCCATCATCTGCATGCGGGCTTCTTCAGCCTCGCGCAGCAGACGGGCCTGCATTTCCTGGCGGGTCTCATTGCTCGGAATGGGACGCGGAGCCGGACGGGCAGGCGCGGGCGCCGGGCGCTGAGCCTGAGGCGCGGGCGCAGCCGGACGGGGTGCGGCAGGCGCCGGAGCAGCAGCAGCGGGTGCCGGGGCGGCAGGCGCGGCCTCAACATGCTGAGTGCCGCCATCGGGGCGACCGCCCAGCACCTTGCGGCGCTTCACCTCGACCACCACCTTGTTGGTGCGGCCATGGCTGAAGGTCTGCTTGACTTCGCCCGCTTCCACCGAGTGCTTCAGCCCCAGCGGCTTGCGGCCCAGTGTCGGTTTGTTGTCGGTGTCGCTCATAATCGTCAAACAGCCCTTCAGTCTTGTATCGTCGTGGTCATGGCCGAACGCTGGGTTTCACCCGGCGCATGACCTTCTTCTTCGTGACCAACAGCCCCGGGCGATCCCGGTTCGTCAATCTGGCCGGTGTCACCCGGCCCGGCATCCGGATCACCCGGATCGCCGTCGCCGGGCGAACCCGGCTGTTTGCCGTCGGGATCACCCGGCGGGCCGACATCGTCTGGTCGGCTCAGGAAATGGAGTAGTCGCGATAGCGGCACGTCCAGCCGTTTGGCCGCGGACGACTCCGTCAGCGCCAGATGGACGACATTTTCGCGGCCCAATGCCACAGACAGGGCCGCCCGGTCCAGAGGTAAGGTGACGCCGGTCAAACCGGTGCCCTCCGCCTCGCGGCCCACACGCCAGGCCTGATCCAGCTTGCGGCTGCCATCGGGAGCGGCGTCGGCGGCATGGGCCAGCCATGTCACCATCCCGCCGCGCGCATGTTCGGCAATCCTGTCAGACCCGGTGAGCAGCTTGCCGCTGCGCATCTCCAGCCCCAAACGATCGGTAACGGCGCGGATCAGCGCGGTCTCGATCATCGCGGGCAGGTCTTCGGGAATCGACAAAGCCGCGCCCTTGAAGGCCCGCGCCAGCGCGCCTTTCAGCTTGCCCTTGGCGATGGCGGTTTCAAGCTCGCCGCGCTTGACACCGATCCACGCCCCCCGCCCCGGCGCACGCGCCAGAACGTCGGGCAGGACCAGACCATCGGGCGAAATCGCCAGACGGATCAGCCCTTCGCGCGAATCGTGCTCGCCCGAGAGGATGCAACGGCGTTCGGGGCTGGCAGCCCCGTCAGCCTGTTTGCGCTGCGTGTCGCGAAGCGTCTGGCGCTTCCCGGATTTGGTTGTGCTGCCGGGCGTCTTCTCGCGCCCGGTCTGCGTTACCTCATCCTTGTCGCTCAGGCGATCATTGCGAGGTGTCCGCATCGGCGGCCTCCTCGCTTGCGGGGCCTTCGCCGGCCGGTTCGTCGTCGAACCAGTGGGCACGGGCAGCCATGATGATCTCGTTGCCCTGCTCTTCGTTCAGGCCATATTCGCCCAGAACGCCACCGGCATTGTTTTCGGCCTTCTCGCCACGGTCGCGGCGGTCGTTGCGCTCGGGGCGTTCACCGTCCTTGTTGCGGCGGCGCTGTTCCACGCCGCGCTTCTTGGCGATCAGCTCGTCGGTGGCGAGGTCCGCCAGATCGTCGAGCGTCTTGATCCCCGCCTTGCCCAGCGTGACCAGCATGGCCTCGGTCAGATGCGGCAGCTCGGCCAGCGCATCCTCGACGCCCAGTTCGCGGCGCAACTCGCGGGCAGCTTCCTCGCGGCGCTCCAGCGCTTCGTTCGCACGGTTCTGGAGTTCCTCGGCCAGCTCCTCGTCGAAACCCTCGATCGTGGCCAGTTCGGCCAGCTCGATGTAGGCGACCTCTTCCAGCTCGCTGAAGCCTTCGGCCACCAGCAGCTGCGAGAGCGTCTCATCGACGTCGAGCTCTTCCTCGAACATCTTGGACTTCTCGGCGAATTCCTTCTGGCGCTTCTCGCTCGCCTCGGCCTCGGTCATGATGTCGATCTGGCGACCGGTCAGCTGGCTGGCCAGACGCACGTTCTGGCCGCGGCGGCCAATGGCCAGCGACAGCTGATCGTCAGGCACCACAACCTCGATGCGGCCTTCTTCCTCATCGATCACCACGCGGCTGACGGTGGCGGGCTGGAGGGCGTTGACCACGAAAGTCGCGGTGTCCTCGCTCCAGGGGATGATGTCGATCTTCTCGCCCTGCAGCTCCTGCACGACGGCCTGCACGCGGCTGCCCTTCATGCCGACGCAGGCGCCGACGGGGTCGATGCTGCTGTCGCGGCTGATCACGCCGATCTTGGCGCGCGAGCCCGGATCGCGGGCAGCAGCCTTGATCTCGATGATGGCATCGTAGATTTCGGGCACTTCCTGAGCGAAGAGCTTCTTCATGAACTCGGGATGGGCGCGCGAGAGGAAGATCTGCGGGCCACGGTTCTGGCGCTCGACCTTGGAGATCAGCGCGCGGACACGCTCTCCGACGCGAACGGCTTCGCGCGGGATCTGCTGGTCACGGCGGATCACACCCTCGGCGCGGCCGAGGTTGACGATCACATGGCCGAACTCGACCGACTTGATCACGCCCGTCACGACTTCGCCGGCGCGGTCCTTGAACTCGGCATACTGGCGGTCACGCTCGGCATCGCGCACCTTCTGGAAGATAACCTGCTTGGCGCTTTGCGCGTCGATGCGGCCAAGGTCCACCGGGGGCAGCGGATCGACGATGAAGTCGCCGACAGCGGCGCCCTTCTGCAGCTTCTCGGCCTGCTTGAGGTCGACCTGCTTGAAGTAATCCTCGACCACCTCGACCACTTCGACGACGCGCCACAGGCGCAGGTCGCCGGTGCGCGGATCGAGCTTGGCGCGGATGTCATTCTCGGCGCCATAGCGGTTGCGGGCGGACTTCTGGATGGCTTCTTCCATCGCCTCGATGACGATCGACTTGTCGATCATCTTCTCGGTGGCGACCGCGGTGGCAATCGCAAGCAGTTCGGCGCGGTTGGCGGAAATCGCACTGGCCATGGCTTAGTCTTCCTGTGCTTCGTTATCAGCGTCTTCGGCGTCGTCGATGTCGTCGGCGTCGCCCATGTCGATCGGCTTGGTGGCCGCCAGCAGCTTGTCGGTGAAGACCAGCTTGGCAAATTCTACATCCGCGAAGGGGAAGGTCACCTTGCCCGACTTCTTCTCGTCGAGCGTGATCACCTCGCCCTCCAGCGCGACCAGCTCGCCCTGGATGCTCTTGCGGTTGCCATCGACCGGGACGAGCAGCGTGACGCGTGCCTCATGCCCCACCCAATTGGCGTAATCCTTCAAACGCGTCAGCGGACGGTCGATCCCCGGCGAGGACACTTCAAGGCGATAGGCCTCGTGGATCAGCGTTTCGCCGGCTTCTTCCAGCGCATCGATCTTGTCAGAGATGCGGTGCGACAGCGTGACGCAATCGTCCATGATGAGCTGGCCGGTGTCGGGGCGCTCGGCCATGATCTGGAGCGTATGCTCCTCATCGCCAACCTCGCTCTTGCCGAACAGACGCACACGGACGAGATCGAATCCCAGAGCCTTGACCTCGGGTTCGATGATCTCGGTGATGCGCGCGATATCCGCCATGTAAGCTCCGGTTTCTCCAGCAGGAGATGGGTTTGAACGCCCGAAATGGCAAAAGCTTTGCTTGCCGGCCCCTTTCGGCGCCAGCCCGGCAAAGCGTCACGATGTCGGGATTGATTGGCCATATACGCGCGGTTGCAGCAATTGGCAAGGGGGTGGCGGGGTCAGTTTTCCAGTGCAGCGCGGCGGATAAGAACGCGGCGATAGAAAAGCCACCACCAGAAGCCGGTGGGGGCGCCAACAAAAGACCCCAGCAAAAAATCCTGCGCCAAACGCCCTTCGAGATTCAAGCCAAGCACCAACGCCCATAACAATGCAAACGCGCCGCCCATGACGCCACCCAAGATTATGCCAAGAAGGGACGCCCAGCGCGACAACAGCCGCTCGCCAAGCCAAATTGCCAAAGGCATGCCCACCAGCGTCAATCCGACCAGAGGCACAAGCGACGCGATCAAACCGAAAAACAGCGATAACGGCAACATGCCAAGTTCCGGCGACCATGCGATACCAACAATCACATTGATGACCAAAACCGCCGTTTCCGTTCCCAGAACGGCAGCCAACCCCGCTGCATAGAGCGCCTGATAGCGCCAATCACTGGGCTGGCTGTAAAGACTCACCCCACAGCCCCCAGCACCTGCTCCCACACACCACGCACCGCTTTGGCCGCCGGGCTTTTCGCCGCGAAGGTGCTGAGAGGCGCGCGCTCCAGCCCCATCTTTTCCACCACGCTGGCGTGAGGAATCGCGGGCCAGCCGCCATGCTCTTCCACCACCTCGCGGTGCATCGCCTTGCGGCGGTCCACCATGGAGAGAACCGGCAGCATCGGTGGGGCCTTCTTGCCGCGCGCCTCGGTCAGGCGTTCGCGCACCTGCTCCAGCGTGCGCAGCGCCAGCGGAGCGGGCAGCACCGGCACCACCAGCACATCGGCGGCACGGAAGATCTGCTCGGAAAGCGGCCCCAGCCCCGGCGGGCAATCCAGCACCACCCAGTCGTAATCATCCGCCACGCGCGCCAGCAATTTGTGCAGCCGCTTGGGGCCAACCTCGGCCAGTTCGGCGTCGAGGTGACGCAGGGACAGATCGGCGGCGATCAGGTCCAGCCCGACATGGGCGGTCTGCTCGACCACATCGACGGGATCGACATCGCGGGAGAAGATTTTCATCGCTTTTCCGCCGCTGACCTGACCCAGCAGGAAGGAAGCGGCACCCTGAGCATCGACGTCCCACAGCAGGGCCTTGCCGGTGCGGGCCGCCTCAAAGGCCAGATTGACGGCCAGCGAGGATTTCCCGACGCCACCCTTCATGCTGTAGACCGCGATCACCTTACCCATCGACGTCTCCTGTATGCCATCTTCAGGGGTGCCCTCGCGGGACGCGAAAGGCAACCCCAACCCACGACCAGCGCCGCAGGCAATAAGGCAGACCCCCAAGCACCCAAAAGCGACGTGGAGATGACAAACAGGTCAATGCATTAAAGGGGGCGCAGGGGGCGGTGCCCCCACTTATGCCTTGCCCTTACAACAACCCATGCTTCTTCATCGAATGCCGGAGCTGATCATAGGTCAGCCCCAGGGCCTTGGCCGTCTGCCGCTGGTTGAAGCGATTGCCCGCCAGAGCCCCCTCGATGATGCATTTCTCATGCGCATCGACCGCCGCGCGCAGATCGGTCACGGAGATGGCTTCGGGCAAGGCAGGCAGCGCGGGCGCGGTGCTGTCATCTTCAGGCTCGGCGGCGCGCAGGGACTGGGTGGGCTTCCACGGGCTGTCGAAGGGATCAAAGGTGATGTCGGCCACCGGCTCGCCGGGATTGTCCCAGCGGTAGACGGCGCGCTCGACCACATTGCGCAGTTCGCGGACATTGCCGGGCCAGCCGTAGCGCTCCATGGCGCGCAGCACGCCGCTGGCGAAGCCGGGCCAGCGCTCCCAGCCCAATTCGGAGGCCATGCGGCGGGCGAAATGCTCAGCCAGCACGGGGACGTCTCCGGCGCGGGCGCGCAGGGGCGGCAGGGTGATGACCTCGAAGCTGAGGCGGTCGAGCAGATCGGCGCGGAACTTGCCCAGCGTCGCCATGCGCGGCAGATCCTCATTGGTGGCGGCCACGATGCGCACATCGACGCGCAGCGGGCGCGAGGAACCGATGCGCGTCACCTCGCCATATTCCACCGCACGCAGCAGACGCTCCTGAGCGCCCATCGACAACGTGCCCAATTCGTCGAGGAACAACGTGCCGCGATCGGCTTCCTCAAAACGCCCGGCGCGCGCGCGGGTGGCGCCGGTGAAGGCCCCCGCCTCATGGCCGAACAATTCCGCCTCGATCAGAGTCTCGGGCATGGCGGCGCAGTTCAGCGTGATCAGCGGCTCGTCCCAGCGCGAGGAGAGGCGGTGCAGGCGCTCGGCAATCAGCTCCTTGCCGGTTCCGCGCTCGCCGATCACCAGCACCGGGCGGCGCAGGGGCGCGGCGCGGCTGGCCCGCTCCATGGCGTCCAGAAAGGCGCCGGATTGGCCGATGAATTGCGCTTCGCGATTGCCCAGACTTGCCATGGCGAAAGATTGGCACATTTTCCCAAGCCTTGGCAAGAATTCCTATCACACACACGCGCCGCTCGTGGACTGAATGGCAGATTTCCGGGCTTTTTCGCATTTGGCACGCGCTTTGCTGTTACCCTGTCATCCAACAGGACACAGCTATGAACCATTTCAGCCCTCTCGACCCGGAAGCGCCCCTGAACGGCGCGGGTGCTCAACCGGACATGCCCCTGCCCGGCCCGACCCCGCCCGTTGCCTCCGGTTTCGAGTCCGGACCGAAGCGCGCCTCCATCCCCGGTCGCTCACCTCAACCGGCGGATTTCCAGCGCGCTTCGGTCCACCCCAATCAGGCAGCCAAGCCGGCACGCCGGTTTCGGCTTGACAGCGAGGTGGAAAAGCTTCGTCTCCTGTCGCAAAATTCTTCTTTGAACGGAGCCATGCCCGTGAGCATCTTTTCCCGCACCCGCGATATCATCGCCGCCAACTTCTCCGACCTGCTCGACAAGGCGGAAGACCCCTCGAAGATGATCCGCATGATCATCGTCGAAATGGAGGAAACGCTGGTGGAGGTGCGCGCCAGCGCCGCCCGCACCATCGCCGACCAGAAGGAAATGCGCCGCCACGGCATGAAGCTGGAGCGTCTGCAGGCCGACTGGGGCGAAAAGGCCCAGCTCGCCCTCTCCAAGGACCGCGAGGATCTGGCCCGCGCCGCTTTGGTGGAAAAGCGCAAGGCCGGCGACATGGCCGAACAGCTCAGCCACGAGATCGCCGTGCTGGACGACAGCCTGCGCGCCTATGAGGTCGACATCGAAAAGCTGCAGACCCGCCTGCGCGAGGCCCGCAGCCGCCAGACCGCGATTGCTGCCCGCCTCGAAAGCGCCGAGAATCGCGTCAAGCTGCGCACCCTGCTCGCCAGCGAGCGCGTCGATGAGGCGATGGCCCGCTTCGATGCCCTGGAACGCCGCGTCGATTTCGCGGAAGGGCGCGCCGATGCACTGTCGCTGGCCGATGGCAGCAACAAGCAGACGCTGGCCGATGAAATCGCCGCCCTCGCCTCGGGCGACAAGGTGGACGAGGAGCTGGAAGCCATGAAGCGCGCGCTCAGCACCGGCAAGGAAGGGTAAGGCGATGGAAGATATCGTCGTCCCCGTCGTCGCGCTGGGTTCGATCTTCGTGGGCCTGCCCTGGGTGGTGCTGCATTACATCACCAAGTGGAAGACCGCCGCCACGCTCACCAATGGCGACGAGGCCCTGCTGGAGGAACTCTACCAGCTGGCCCGCCGCCTGAGTGACCGGATGGAAACCGTGGAACGCCTGGTCGCCAGCGACCATCCCGATTTCCAGCCCGGCGCGCCGCTGGCCAGCCACCCCATCGACCGCCAGATCGACCACGGCACCGCCCACAACGCCCTCAACGAAGTTTCAGAAGGCATCGACCGCCTTCGCGGCCAATTCGAAAGGAACCGCCGGTGAACTCGCTCCGCACAAAGTTCTACAAGGACAAGGCCAACGGCAAGTTCATGGGCGTGTGCGCCGGAATTGCCGACTACACCGGGATCGACATCCTCTGGGCGCGCATCGGCATGCTGGTGCTGATGTGGCTGTCGGGCGGGGTGGTCTTCATGGCCTATCTGGCGCTCGGCATCCTGGCCGAAAACAAGCCCAGCGGCATGTATGCCGACCGCCGCGAGGAAAAGTTCTGGCAGGGCGTGCGTCAGTCGCCCAGCCGCACCGCCCGCGAGGTCCGCGCCGACTTCCGCGACATCGACCGCCGTCTGGCTGCTGTGGAGGCCTATTACGTCTCCTCCAACCCGCGCCTGTCGGACGAAATCGAAAAGCTGCGCTGAGCAGCGCCAAAACATCAACCGGGGGAATTTCATCATGTCGGACGTCGCTCTTCTGATCCCGCTCGCCGCCCTGGCCATCCCGATCAGCGCGATCTGGACCCGCCACCGGCAGAAGATCGCCGAGATCCAGATCAACACCGCCACCACCCTCTCGGCCGAGAAAGCTGCGCAATATGCCCAGCACACCGCCGAACTCGAAGCGCGGGTGCGCGTGCTGGAGCGGATCGTGACCGACGGCGGCTATGACCTCTCCAACCAGATCGAGGCGCTGCGGCATGAGGAACGCCCCCTGCCGCCCCCGATCCGCACCGACCACTAACCCCCCTTCTCTCCACGGAGCCTTCCCATGAACTGGGCCGAATCCATCGTCGTCATCGTTGTCGTCGTCGCGGTAGCCCGCGTGGTGCAAGCCAGCTTCCTCACCCGCGGCGGTCGCCACAGCGTCACCTTCGACCATGAAGGCAACCCGCGCTCGATCACCCCGGTCGCCCCGCAAGCCGACCCGGCCCTGCGCCGCGAGGTCGAGGAACTGCGCGAGCGCGTCCGCGTGCTGGAACGCATCATCACCGACGAGCGCAAGAGCCGCGACCTCTCCGACGAGATCGAGCGCCTGCGCTGAGCCTGTCCACCTCCTTCCTCTCAAGGAGAATCTCATGTTTCACGAGTTCACGCACACTGTCGCGCCCCTCATGTGGGCCGGTATGGGCATCCTGTGGGTGGTGATGCACCACCGCCAGAAAATGGCCCGCATCGCCGCCGAGCGCGGTTACGACCCACGCCTGCGCGGCCACCATATCGCCGAAATGGAAGCCATGGCCGCCTCGCATGCCCGCGAACAGGGCTGCGACCATGCCCGCGAAGTGGCCGAGCTGAAGGAGCGCATCCGCGTCCTGGAACGCATCGCCACCGACGAGGCCCGCCAGACCCCCGCCCGCCAGCTTGCCGCGCAGATCGACGCGCTCAAAGACTGACGCTCGTCCTTTCTCCGCAACCGGGAACATTCGCCATGGAACCGCTTGTTATCGCCCCCACCATGATGGCCGCGCATGCCGTGCCGACCATCGCCCTCTCCGCCCTGCTGGCCGTGGCCATGCTGACCGCCGCCGCGCTCAAAGGCTGGCAAGGCTGGCTCTCGCTCAAATCGCGCGAGCTGGACCTGCGCGCCGGGCCCGCCCGTCACGACACCTTTGAGCCCGATGTCGGCCCCGCCACCGCCGCGCGCATCGAACTGGCCGATCTGAAGGAACGCATCCGCAAGCTGGAGGCCATCGCTTCGGGCGTGGATCTCTAAGGATGGATTTGCCGCGCAAGGCAGGCTATCGGCCCCGGCATGACAGACCAACGCTCTCTGGCCGACATCCATGAGGAATATGACTTCCTCGACGCCGACGAACGCTATCGCCTGCTGATCGACCTCGGCCGCAGCCTGCCCCCCATGCCCGAGGCGCTGAAAACCGACGCGACTCTGGTGCGCGGATGCTCGGCCAGCGTCTGGGTCTACCCCGTGCCTTCGGATGGCGGAACGCTGACCTTCCTGGCCGATTCCAACGCAGCCATCACCAAGGGCATCATCGCTCTGGTGCTGGCAGCGGTGCAGGGTAAGCCTGCCGCAGAGGTAGCAGATATGGATATCGCCGGGGCGCTGGAGCCCTTCGATCTGAAAAACCAGCTTTCCAGCAACCGGACGCAGGGCGTGCCGAACATGATCTCGCTGATCAAGCAGCATGCCGGACGGATTTCAGGGAATTAAAGTGTGAAATGCGAGGGTGTTACACCCTCGCGCTCTCTTTACTGTCAGCCTTGGCGCTTCGGGTTCGGCCTTGGGCAAGGTCGCCGCGCCGCAGGCTTCCAAGTTCATCGCTCAGCCTGTCAGGCATGGATTTCCCTGCCTGCGGCGCTTTCCCAAGCGCAGTTGGCCAGTCTGGGCGCGCCAATGCGGCGCCACTGCCCGCTCGTCGGAAGACGTCATGGGAGCGCGAGGGGGTAACCCCCTCGCATCTTCTCCTTAAACCCCTTCAGCTTCCCGAATAACCGCAACCCCAGCCTTCCTCTGCTCGGCCAGTTCCCGCTTCAGCACCGCCGGATCGCGGGCAATCACAAAACCGAACGACACCCCGCCTTCCTTGCCAATCGTCGCATGGTGTAGCTTATGCGCCTGCACCAGACGCTTGGCGTAGCCCCCGCGCGGTACGTAGCGGAACCAGCGCTGGTGAACCAAGCCATCGTGGATCAGCGTATACACCACGCCGTAGGCCAGCACGCCCAGCCCGATCCATGTGCCGGGCCACCATGCCTGAGCGCCCATCACCAGAGGGCTGCCCACGCAGAACGCCCCGATGCTGATCGCGGCACCGAACATCGCGTAGAGATCGTTGCGCTCAAGGAAGCCGTCATGGGGCTCGTGGTGATCGCGATGCCAGGCCCAGCCGAAGCCGTGCATGATGTATTTGTGCGCGCTCCAGGCGATTGCCTCCATCGCCAGAAAGCTGGCGATCACGATCGTGGTGGCGAGAAAGGCGCTCTGGCTCATCGAAAAGACCATAGGCTGCAAGAGTGTTGCAGCAAAGCCCCACTGTGCCATTTTGCCGCAAAGTCCATGAAACCAAATCTCTTTTCGGGAGTCTAGACAGGCATACCCATCCTGACGGTTCTGCTCCCCCGCAGGCCACCGATTCAGGCTCGTGGGGCGGTGCCCGGGCCTTTGCGTCCGGGCACCGACATGTCGGACCGGCGCACCGCCCAAGGCCGATTGCACCATCGATTGGGGCGGGCGCCGGTTCCGCATGGTTCGCGCCCGTGCTATGATGCGCAAACCTTGCATTCGCACGCGCGGATGCCTAGGTGGCGAACCATTATGACCAAGCAACCGCGCACGCTGTACGAAAAGATCTGGGACGCCCATGTGGTGGAAACCCGTGATGATGGCACCAGCCTGATCTATATCGACCGCCACCTCGTGCATGAGGTGACGAGCCCGCAGGCTTTTGAGGCGCTACGCGTCTCGGGCCGCAAGGTGCGTCGCCCCGATCTTACGCTGGCGGTGCCGGACCATAATCTTCCCACCACGGCGCGACTCGATGCGGCGGGCCATCGCCTGCCCATCGCGGACAAGGAAAGCGCGCAGCAGCTCGCCGCGCTGGAGCGCAATGCGCCGGAATTCGGCGTGCGGCTGATCGGCGCCACCGATGCCGAGCAAGGCATCGTCCATGTCGTCGGTCCCGAGCAGGGCTTTTCGCTGCCCGGCGCCACCATCGTCTGCGGTGACAGCCACACGGCCTGCCACGGCGGTCTGGGCGCGCTGGCCTTCGGCATCGGCACCAGCGAGGTCGAGCATGTGCTGGCCACGCAGACCCTGCTGCTCAAGCGCTCGAAGACGATGGAAGTGCGCGTCGATGGCGATCTGGCGCCGGGCGTCACCGCCAAGGATGTCGTGCTGCACATCTGCGGCACGCTGGGCGCCAGCGGCGGCACCGGCTATGTGATCGAATACACCGGCTCGGTGATCCGCGACCTGTCGATCGAGGGCCGCCTGACGGTCAGCAACATGGCCATTGAGCATGGCGCCCGCGCTGGCCTCATCGCGCCCGACGACAAGACCGTCGCCTATGTGAAGGGCCGCCCCTACGCACCCAAGGGCGAGGCATGGGACAAGGCCGTCGCCTGGTGGCACAGCCTCGCCACCGACGCGGGCGCGGTCTATGACAAGACCATCGTCATCAACGCCGCCGACATCGCGCCGACCGTCACCTGGGGCACCAGCCCGGAAGACACCATCGCCATCAGCGGCAGCGTTCCGGCTCCGGAAGATTTCGCCGATCCGTCCAAGCAGGAAGCCGCGCGCAAGTCGCTCGACTATATGGGCCTGACGCCCGGCCAGCGCATGGATTCGATTGAAATCCAGAACGTCTTCATCGGCAGCTGCACCAACAGCCGCATCGAGGATCTGCGCGCCGCCGCCGCCATCCTGAAGGGCAGGCGGAAGGCCGAGGGCGTGAAATGGGCCATCGTCGTGCCCGGATCGGGCCTGGTGAAGATGCAGGCCGAGGAAGAGGGTCTGGACAAGATCTTCACCGACGCGGGCCTCGAATGGCGCGAGCCGGGCTGCTCGGCCTGCCTCGGCATGAACCCCGACAAGGTGCCTGCGGGCGAGCGTTGCGCCAGCACCAGCAACCGCAACTTCATGGGCCGTCAGGGCCCCGGAGCGCGCACACATCTGGTCAGCCCGGCGATGGCCGCCGCCGCCGCCGTCACCGGCCACCTGACCGATGTGCGCGATCTGACCGAGGCCTGACAGGGACAAGCGGCGGCGCCTTATCGTGCCGCCGCTTTCCACCACTTAGACCATCCGCCCTCTTGCCCCCGTGGCGAAAAGGGCCTTCGATCTCCACCTGCCGCACCGGCGTCCATGCTACGTAAAGGTAGGCGGCATCACAAAGGGGTGACCCAACCACCCCGATTTACCTGCCCATGAGCAGGGGAGCACAGGAGGACCAAGTGACCAAGCAAGACGAAACCGCAAGCGAACGCGCAAGCTGGGCAGGCGCCGCAGCCCTCGCCGGAGCCGCCCTCGGTTCGGCCGCCCTGGCTGCTGTCCTGCTCTACTCCTCGCGCGGCAAGGGCAAGGCCCCCGTCACCCCCATCCACCCCGAAGACGCCCCCGAAACGGACTAAGGCGCCGGAAGACCGAAAGCAGACCCATGACGCCGATTTCGCAGGTGACCGGACGGGCCATCCCCTTCGGACTGAAGAATGTCGATACCGACATCATCATCCCCGCCGCCTTCCTCAAGACCATTACAAGGTCGGGGCTGGGCAAGGGCGCCTTTCAGGCGATCCGCGCCGAGCCGGGCAACATCTTCGACAACCCCACCTATGCCGGCTCGCCCACGCTGATCGCGGGCGACAACTTCGGCTGCGGCTCCTCGCGTGAGCATGCCGCATGGGCGTTGCTCGATCTGGGGATCACCTGCGTCATCGCGCCCAGCTTCTCGGACATCTTCTCGGGCAATGCCTTCAAGAACGGCATCCTGACCGTGGTGCTGCCGCAGGAGGCCATCGACCGCCTGATGGAAGTGGCCAAGACCGACGAGATCACGGTCGATCTGGAAACGCAGACCGTTACCACCCCCTTCCAGGACCGCTTCGCCTTCGAGATCGACCCCTTCCGCAAGCATTGCCTGCTGAACGGGCTGGATGAGGTGGGCCTGACTCTCGCGCGCGATGCGGCGATTGGCGGGTATGAGGCCAAGGCCAAGGGCGCGCTGCCGTTTCTGGCGGTTGTGCAGCATTAAGAAGGGTGAATGCGAGGGTGTTACACCCTCGCGCTCCCATTAATGTCTACGTGGCGCTTCGGGTTCGGCCAGAGGGCAAGGTCGCTGCGCCGCAGGCTTTCAAGCGATAGAAGGCGCCAAGGCTTCCTGCCTGCGGCGCCTTTTCGTTGCGCCGGTGGATAGTCTGGGCGCACCAATGCGGCGCCACTGCCCGTTCGTCGGAAGACGTTATGGGAGCGCGAGGGCGATGGCCCTCGCATTTTCTTTCCTTCCCCCTGCTCAATCTTTCTTGCGCCCGAACAAAGACCCCCGCATGCACCCGGCGCATAGCGGGATTGCATCGCATCTGATAGAACCCTATCTGCCGGAAGCATCACCGCCATTACTGCGAAGGATTCGCAACGCATGAACAGCTTTGCCGACCGCGAGCGTGCCCAGGGCGCGCAGGACGCGGAAATGGCCTTTCGCATCCACGCCAGGCGTAACCGGCTGCTGGGCCAGTGGGCGGCGGTCCGCATGGGCCTGTCGCCTGAAGAGGCCGACACCTATGCCCGGAGCGTCGTCCATGCCGACTTCGAGGAAGCCGACGACGAGGACGTGGTGCGCAAGCTGCTGGGCGATCTGCTGCGCGCGGGCGTCGAGGCCGAGGACACCGAGGTCCGCAACGCCATGCATGAAAAAGAGGCCGAGGCCCGCCGCTCGTTGATGGGCCCTGCCTGAACCTTTTCGAGGAATTAAAGACAATGCCGATGCTGGCCCAGGATATCGAAACGCTGATCCGCGCCGCCCTGCCCGATGCTCAGGTGACCATCACCGATCTGGCGGGCGACGGCGACCATTACGCCGCCGAGGTGATCTCCGCCGCTTTTGCGGGCAAGCCCCGCGTCATCCAGCACAAGATGGTGATGGAGTCGCTGGGCGGCCGCATGGGCGGTGAACTTCACGCCTTGCAGATCAAGACCGGCGTCCCCACCTGATCGTCCACACGCTATTTACCCCCAAATCCGAAAGCGAAGCCGCCATGTCCGACACCAACGCCCGCATCGCCGAAATCGTCAACGGCAATGACATCGTCCTGTTCATGAAGGGCACGCCGCTCTTCCCGCAGTGCGGCTTTTCCAGCCGCGCCATCGCGATCCTCGACCGCATCGGCGCGCCCTATCACACCGTCGACGTGCTGCAGGACCCCGAAATCCGCGCCGGGATCAAGGATTTCTCGGAATGGCCGACGATCCCCCAGCTCTACGTCAAGGGCGAGTTCCTGGGCGGCAGCGACATCATGATGGAAATGTACGAAGCCGGCGAACTGCAGACGCTGGTCGAGGAAAAGGGCCTCGTCGCCAAGGCCTGATCGGTCTGGTCGAAGGTTGAGAAAGAGCCTCCCGGTTGGTGCCGGGGGGCTTTTTTGGTTTCAGGGGGTTGAAGGAAGAGAGAATGCGAGGGTGTTACACCCTCGCGCTCCCATGAGTTGTCAGCCCTGGCGCTTCGGGTTCGGCGTTACGTGAGGTCGCCGCGCCGCAGGCAGGGATTTCATGCCTGCGGCGCCTTTGGGAGCGCAGGTGGGTAGTCGAGGCGCACCGACGCGGCGCCACTGCCATTTCGTCGGAAGACGTCATGGGAGCGCGAGGGGGTACCCCCCTCGCATCTTCCTTTTCTTCAAACCCCCAAAACAGAACGGCCCCGAAAAGCCTGAGCTTCTCGGGGCCGCCCTATACTGGTTCGGGATCGGGATCGACCGGCGGGGCCTTGAGGAGACCGGGTAAGGCCCCGCCGAGGGAGTGCAGCATCGAAGGGGGTAAGGACTTTGCCGGGAGACTGATCAGCATTGTCCACTTCGACACCGCTTGGGTGACTTTACTAATGCATGCACCGTGCCAATTCCGAAATAGCCCTATTTCCCGGTACTTCGCGGAAAAATTCTGCCGGCAAGGATTGCAGGGCCTGTTAAAAATCCCGACACACCTCACCCAAAACATGCCGGGAGGGTGGAAAGTTTTCCGACAGTGTCGGCAAATCTTGCCAAGCCGGTCGCATCGGGCAATCTGCCGGCATGACCTCCGCTGACCATACTCCGCGCCCGGCTGCCACGCTGGTGGTGTTCCGCCATGATCCGGCGGGCGGCGCGCCTCACATTTTGATGCAGGTGCGCGCGGCGAGCATGCGCTTTGCGGCGGGGGCCTGCGTGTTTCCGGGGGGCGCGGTCGATCCGGCCGATGCGGCGCTGGCCGAGACCCTGCCTCTGCCCCGGGGCTGGGACGGCCTCCCCGATCTGGCCGCCCGCATCGCCGCCATCCGCGAGATGCTGGAGGAAACCGGCCTCGCCATCGGCCTGACCCATCGTGACGGCCAAGCCATCGACGCGGCTCAAGCACAGGAGGCGCGAGCCCTGCTGGCGCAGGCGAATGGCGCTCTGGCCCCGGTGCTGGAGACGATGGGCTGGCAGGTGGATACCTCGGCGCTCACCCCTCTGGCGCGCTGGTGCCCGCCGCTGCCCCGCCCCTTTGACACGCGATTCTATCTCGCCGATCTGGGCACGGGCTGCGTGGACCTGTCGCATGAGGCGCATGAGAGCGAGCGCCTGCTCTGGCTTTCAGCGCAGGAAACGCTGGCTCAGGCCAATGCGGGAGGGCTCTCGCTGGTCTTCCCCACCCGCCGCACGCTGGAGCGGCTGGCGCAGTTTTCCAGCTTCGAGGAAGCGCGGCAGCATGCCTTGGCCAGCCGGCTCGACACGATTTCGCCCGCCATCATCGAGGCCGAGGGCACATCATGGCTGACCATCCCGGAAGGGCTGGGCTATCCTGTCACGCGCGAAAGGCTGGACACCGCGCGCCGGAAATAGCAGCCAGTCTTAATGCCTTGCGTGGCGCGCGCCGAGATTTTCGACCACCGGCGCATAGAGCGGGCTGTCGAACTCGATCCCCGCGCCATCCTGGCTCAGCCAGCGCACGACGCCGCTGATGGCTTCCATGCCATCGGGCTTGATCGTCACGCGCATGCCGATCGACAGATAGAGCGAGCGCGTCACCATCTTGCACCCATGGGTGGAGATGTCGCACAGATAGGCCTCGTCGCGCATGCCCCCCATGGTGCGACATTTGGCGGCAAGCGTAACAGGCAACCTGTTGACCTTGCGGGATTGAACGGGCGTTTCCATGAGCGAAGCCTAACCCTATCGAGGTTAATATTTTTTCCGGTTTTACAGTAAACGCCACCTTAGGATGTGACTACGGCCCCACCGCAGCCACTCGTCGCAAACAGCGGCGCGATGCAGGCGGGCCGGTGCGCGCGAACGATCAGCCGATCTCGTTTGACAGGACCCTTTCATGGGCTCAAGCCTTTTACCCCGCGCCTTTCGGGCTGCGGATCGCGCTGAGTTCAGGGGCAAATAACGGGGTGCTACGCCCCGTATCCCTGCTATGAAACCGGCGTCCGGGCCTGCTGGCGCCCGGCGCTCCCCATCCGCCAGCACCGCTTCGTCCCCCACAGGGAGCCTGTGTACCTTGCCCAAATCCCCCATCCCCGGCGCGCGCCGCCGCATCGCCATCCGCCTGATTTCGGCCCTGACGCTCAGCGCCATGGTTACCACCGCGCCATTGAGCGCGCTGGCCCGCCCGCTGCCCGCCAAAACCGCGGCGCCCGCCCCGGCCAAGCGCGTCCAGTCGGGCGAAGCGGCCCATGCGATGGTCGCCGCCGCCAATCCGCTGGCAGTCGCCGCCGGCATGCGCGTGCTCAAGGCCGGGGGCAGCGCGGTGGATGCCGCCGTGGCGATCCAGGCCGTGCTGGGCTTGGTCGAGCCGCAAAGCTCGGGTCTGGGCGGCGGCTCCTTCATGGTGTTCTACGACGCCAAGACCCGCAAGGTCACCGCCTATGACGGGCGCGAGACCGCCCCGGCAGGCGCCAACCCCAAGCAGTTCCTCCACCCCGACGGCACGCCCATGTCCTATGCCGAGGCGGTGATGGGCGGCCAGTCCAGCGGCGTGCCCGGCGCCATCGCCATGCTCGACATGGCGCAGAAGGACCATGGCAAGCTGGCGTGGAAGACACTGTTCGCCCCCGCGCATGAGCTTGCCACCCAAGGCTTTATCGTCTCGCCGCGTCTGGCCAGCATGATCGTCAGCCGCGCCCCCCAGGCCCATGGCGAGGATGCCATGGCCTATTTCCGCAACGCCGACGGCAGCCAGATGAAGGCGGGCGACCGCCTGATCAACAAGGCCTATGCGGGCAGCCTCGACCTGATCGCGGCCAACCGCTCCGCCGGACTGCTCTCGGGCCCGCTGGCCGAGGCGATCCTGCAGCGCATCCACACCGGCCCCTATCCCTCGCCGATGACGCTGGCCGATATGGCCGCCTACAAGCCGCGCAAGACCGAGGCGCTGTGCCGCCCCTATCGCGCCTATCTGATCTGCACGCCGCAGGCTCCCTCGGGCGGCCTGCCGCTGCAGGAGGCGATGGGCATCCTCGCGCATACCGACATCGACAAGCGCAGCGCCAAGGATGAAAAGGGCTGGTATCTGCTCTCGCAGGCCAGCCGCCTCGCCTATGCCGACCGCGACAAATATGAGGGCGACCCCGCCTTCGTGCCCGTACCCACCGAGGGGCTGCTGGCGCCCGACTACCTCGCCAAGCGCGCCGCGCTGATCGGTGAGCAGGCCCAACCCGTCACCTATGGCATCCCCGCTGGCGCCCCCAAGGTCGGCCCCGACCATACCCTTGAGCCGGGCGGCACCAGCCACATCGTGATCGTCGATGCCGACGGCAATGCGCTGTCGATGACCACCACGGTCGAGAGCATCTTCGGCAACGGGCATTTCGTGGGCGGCTTCTTCATGAACAACCAGCTCACCGATTCGTCCTTCGCGCCCGACAATGCCGACGGCACCCCCGCCGCCAATGCCGTGGCGCCGGGCAAGCGCCCGCGCTCCTCGATGGCGCCGACCATCGTGCTGGACAAGGCGACCGGCCACTTCGCCGCCGCCACCGGCTCGCCGGGGGGCACGGCCATTGTGGGCTATGTGGTGAAGGCGCTGGTCGGCATCCTCGACTGGAAGATGAGCCCGCAGGACGCCGTCGCGCTGCCGAATCTGGTGGCGATGGGCAATAAGTACTCGGCGGACAAATTCCCCGACGATATCACCTCGGCTCTGGCGGCGCGCGGTGAGGTGCTGGATTCCGGGCGTGGAGAGAACTCCGGGCTGCAGGCGATCGTTTACAAGCCCAAGGGCGCAATCCGCTATGTCGGGGGTGCTGACCCCCGGCGTGAGGGGATTGCTCGCGGGTTTTAAGGTTTGAAGAAGGGTGATGCGAGGGGGTTACCCCCTCGCGCTCCCATTTCTTGTCTGCGTTGCGCTTCGGGTTCGACCATAGGGCAAGGTCGCTGCGCCGCAGGCTTTTACTTCTAAAGACAGCGTAAGGCGTCGTGGGTTTTATGCCTGCGGCGCTTTTTCGTTGCGCAAGTGGAGAGGCTGAGCGCGAGATTTCGGCGCCACTGCCCTGGCGTCGGAAGACGTAAAGGGAGCGCGAGGGCGAGGGCCCTCGCATCTTCTTTTCTGACCTTAAAACTTGAACCCCAAACGAAATTGGGGCCCGGATCTTGCGATCCGAGCCCCTATTCCAACCCGGTGTCGACGACCGGCTGCGGAAGACAAGCCCCCCTGCTCCGCCCGGAGGAAAGTGCAGATACGGTGGATCGCGTGGCCCCCCATTCGATCACACCGCAATGCCTCCGGCCCAATGGGCACCGATCGGAACCGACAGCTGGAACGTAAGTCCAGAAATCCTGCCAAAACTATGGCGACC